>JGI20156J14371_10004427_pt1 | contig 10144 bp, 10 predicted proteins | sample COG_06_FD_14371 | JGI IMG/M metagenome (IMG submission 14371) | reverse complement strand
ACCGCATCAAAAGGCCGGACACATGACCGCAACCTGCAAACATCAAAGTCACTCAAATTAACCCTTGCATAAAAGGAGCCGTCCACACATGACAGTGCCGTCCGAGGACATACGGCATATTCCCTTTGAGGACCTACTCAAGCAGCGCATTGATTTACCCGTGTTCAGACTGTCTGATGGGACAGTATCCAAGAACATTCACCAAACCTTCCGCAAGTTCGTCACAGACGCAGGGCTGATTACGTGTCCACGTACGAACCAGAACCGCACGCTTTACAGCCTACGCCACACCTATGCGACCTTTGCCCTACTCAACGATGGGATGGATATACATGCGCTTGCCATACAGATGGGCACATCAATCGGTATGATTTACGCGGCAAGCTGCCAGTTATTGCTACGCAAATGATGCACGGATTACTCATGATACCGGTGCCAGAACAAAGTCATGGATCACCTCATAGAAGGGCCCTTCTGCTCCTTCTTCACTGATCCGTGTTGGATCTTCAATCAGCTCAAACTTGGCGAGCAGACTTTCTTTTACGCCGAAAACAGCGTCCGATCGGATGTACTCGTCGTCAGGATCAAATATGTGCGTGATAAGTGTCTGATAACCCTCAGCTTCAAGGATGTAGTGCAAGTGCGCCGGACGATAAGGATGGCGGCCAAGGCTTCCAAGCAACTTTCCGACCGGGCCATCATCTGGGATCGGGTAGAAGCGTGGCTTCGCGCCCCAGAATGTATAGGTTCCGTCAATGCCGGTGCGGAAGACGCCTCGCAGATTGAAATCAGGCTGAATGCCCTTTTGCTGAACGTCATAGAAGCCGTCATCGTTGGTCTGCCAGACGTCGATTTTCGCGCCTTCGATGGGTTCGCCATCGGTATTCAAGATGCGGCCCTTGATCAGCATCGGCTCACCCTTGCCATCAAGGCAAATATTGGCTCCCATGGGCAATTCCGGAACATCAGGTACGTGAAATGGACCAAGGACCGTGGATTCTGATGCACCGCTTGGTTTTCGGTTGTTAATGGCATCGACCAGCATCGATACACCGAATATGTCGCTGAGAAGAATAAACTCCTGACGCCAGTCATCAGACATCTGACCTGTTTTCGTCAAGAACATGATGGCGGCCAACCACTCTTCTTGTGTCGGTTCGATTTCCTTGACTGCGGCGTGCAGGTGGCGGGTTACAGCTTCTATAACCTCTGCGAGCCTTGGTTCTGTAGTTTCGGCGATCTGGCTGACAACGACATCGGCTGAGTTTTCTTCGGTAAAATAGCCTTGTTCTTGATTGGACATCATCACCTCCTATCGGGCCAGAATTTTTGAAAGAACGCGGGTGAGTTCCGCTGCGGTATCTTCCGCGACCGCATCGCTCCGCCAACAGACGTGTTGGTCCGGACGTGTCAGTATACAGCCGGAGTCTCCAACCTCGCGCGCACGGGCCCAATCGCCGGTATGGTCCACATATGTCTGCCGCGGGCCAATGACATGAGCGTGCAGTTTGATGCCAAGGTCAGCGGCGACCCTGTCAGCTGCTTCGGCCCATGCTTTGCCGCCTAGACCGGTGAACAGCGTAAAGGCCCCGCCGCCCGCCAGATCAAGCGTGGAGTGTTTTCCGCCCTGATCGTCAAAAAGCCAAACATGCGGAATACGCGCGCCCGGCCAAGTGGTTGGCTGGTAGTGTAGGTCTGCATCAAGCGCGAAATCTGGTTCGATCTGTCCATCCGTAACGGTGGCATTGGACGCATAACGTTGGTTCATTTCAACACCATGCGCGTCAAACTCGTATTTCTTGAACGCGATCGCGGCGTTGAGGGCATCGCGCTGCGCCTCGGCTTCGGGCGTACTGTCGCAGCGGGCATCCATATTCGCCTTGATCTTTTCGACATCCGTGCCGCCGGTCATGCCGAGCGCATCAAAGATCGGGCCAAACTCGCCGATGGATTGGTTGGCTCGGGTTACGATCTGCTTGGCGACAGGGGCACGTTCGTCGTTGTAACTGTCGAGCAGGTCTGTCCCCGCCTGACCCTTGACCACAGCGGCGATTTTCCATGCCAGATTGAACGCGTCCTGAATGGAGGTGTTGGACCCCAGCCCGTTGGACGGCGGGTGGCGGTGTGCGGCATCGCCCATGATGAATACGCGCCCCTTGGACATCTGCGTCGCATAGGAATCGTTCACGGTCCAGGTATTTGCGCTGATCAAGTCAATCTCCAGCTCTGGGTCGCCGACCAATTGGCGCGCCACGTCTGTCGCCATCTTCTGATCCACGTCGGGCGCAGGTTCGTTGATGTCATAGCCCCAGACAATCAGCCACTCGTTCCAAGGGCGGATCGCCCGGATAAGTCCCATGCCGATGCCGCCGACATCCGCGCCGGGCTGCATGATCCAGTAAAGTACCGAAGGCCGATGCGCGACGTATTTTGACAAGTCCGCACGGAAATAGATGTTCATCGAGCCGCCAACGCCCATCTTGCCCTCAAACGGCAGGTTCTCGTTCTCGGCCACAAGCGAATTGCCTCCATCCGCGCCAATGAGATACTTGGAGTGGATCGTGAACTCTTTGCCGGTCAACCGGTCGAGGCAGGTTGTGGTGACGCCGTCGGCGTCCTGCACATGGCTTTTGTATTCCGTGCTCATCCGCGCACGGGTGCCGCGTTTGCAAGCGGTCTTGAACAGGATCGGCTCCATGAAGGTTTGCGGCAGGTCGTTCATGAAGGTCGGCGAGGACAGCAGGTGTTCGGCCTTGGACAAAGGATGCGTCCCCCAGGACTTCATCCGCCCGATCTCCTCGCCCGCAAGGCTTTCGCAAAAGACGTTCTCGCCCATCAGGCTTTGGTCCATCGCGTTGATGTAGACCTCGTTTTCCACCTCTTTTCCCAAGTCGCGCAGCACTTCCATAGTGCGCTGGTTGGTAATATGGGCGCGCGGCGTGTTGGCCAGCCAGTGATAGCGATTGATGACGATGTTCTCGACGTCGTAGCTCGACAGCAGTGCCGCACTTGCAGACCCTGCGGGACCCGTCCCGATGACAAGGACCTCTGTTGTGATATCTGCCATGATTATTCCTCCGAAAGCTTGAGTTTTCCGCCCGTTAATCGGCGGCGAATTGGGAAAAGGTGCAGGCCCGTGCGTTCAGAAAAAAGGCCCCAAAGCCCACGCGGGGCGACCAGCATGATGACGATGGCCAGCACGCCAAGCGTTATCAGATACCAGCTGCCAAAATCAGCCAGCAGCGATTGCAGAGCAAAGAAGACAAGCACGCCAATAATGGGGCCTTCAATGGTGCCGATCCCTCCGATGACCACAATGAAGATGACGTAGGCTGTCCAGTCGGTGACGCTGAACGCCGCATCGGGACTGATCCGCGCCTTCTGCATGTAGATCAAACCACCCGCGAGACCGGTGCCGAAGGCGGAGGCCAGAAAGACGACCCACTTCATGCGGTCCGCGTCCACGCCAACGGATTTCGCGGCTTCGGTATTGTCGCGAACGGCAGCCAAGGCCAGCCCCCGCCGGGTGCGCAGCAGCCAGTAGATGCCGCCAATGGTGGCAATGGCGAGGATCAGCGCCAACCAATATGCGAGGATATCACGCGCGGCGGCGGACCGGACACCAAGTGTGTTCTCGATCATCTCCACAAACCACATATCGCGGGTTGCATCGCGGGGCAACGAGGTGCCTGTACCGCCTCCCAGCGTTTTCCACTGCGCGGCCAGAAGACGGACGACTTCTGCGATCACCCAAGTGCCGATGGCGAAGTACGCGCCGTTCAGGCGAAATGCGAAGAAGGCAGTGGGTACCGCAATGACCAAAGCCGCGACGCCTGCCAGCAAAATGGATAGCACGGGATCAAGCCGCCACAAGATCACTGCGCCGAACAGGGCATAAGCGCCCATACCCACGAAAGCTTGCTGCCCGATGCTGACCAGCCCGCCATAGCCCGCAAGCAGGTTCCAGAACTGGGCAAGTACCAGCATCGTCAGGATGAAAAACATGTCCTGAATTGTGCCGCGCCCGGCAAAGAAGGGAAGCGCGAGCAGGACGATAATCAGGATCGCACCCAGGATCGCGGCAACGCGGGATGCAGGAGTTTGGGTTGTTACGGAATAAGCCATCAGTCATTTGCTCTCGGGAAAAGGCCACGGGGCCGGACAAGCAGGACAATCAGGAAGGCGATATGCCCTGCGAGGATTTGCCATTCAGGATTGATCGCGGCCCCGACGGTTTGTGCGACGCCGATGATGATCCCGCCCAGAAGCGTACCCCAAAGGGATCCAAGTCCCCCAATGATGACGGCCTCGAACGCATAGATCAGGCGCGCCGGGCCGATATTGGGATCGAAATTCGCGCGCAGTCCCAGATAAAGTGCTGCGATGGTCACGATGACCAGTGCGATCCCTGTGGCCGTCGCAAAGATGTTGGCAGGTTTGATGCCCATCAGGCTGGCGGTTGTCGCATCATCGGACGTGGCGCGAAACGCGCGCCCCAGTTCAGTGCGGTAGAACAGCTGATTTAGCCCGACAATGACCAGAACGGCCGAGGCAAAGGTGAGCAGCGGCATCACCCCCAGCGTGATTGGCCCCGCATCGACCGAGGCGGTCGTCAGGGCATTCGTCGGCAGGCGCTGACTGTCGGCAGAGAACCCTTCGAGTAGCGCGTTCTGCAAGGCGATTGAAAGCCCGAACGTCACCAGAAGCGGCGGCAGGATATCATCGCCAAGCGTGCGGTTCAGCATATAGCGTTGCAGCACCCATCCCAGCCCGAACATCACTGGCATCGCGATGAAGACAGCAATGAACGGCGACAGCCCCAACAGCGTTACTAGAACAAGGATCAGATAGGCCGCCATCACGATCAGATCGCCATGGGCCAGATTGACCAGCCGCATGATCCCGAAGACGAGGCTAAGGCCAGAGGCAAAGAGGGCATATAGCCCGCCCAGCAGAATGCCTTGAATGATTGTATCGATCCAGATCAATGGCCTGCTCCGAAATATGCGTTGTGAATATCGTCGCGCGACAGGCTGTCAGGCGTGCCCGAAAGCGTTACGCGACCTTCCATCATGCAATACACGCGGTCGGCAACGGCCATTGCCTGTGCAATATCCTGTTCGACAACGATCATTGAGGCACCTGCGGCCTTGATCTGCGGGATCGCTTTGTAGATGTCTTTGATGACCACAGGCGCAAGGCCAAGGCTGATCTCATCACAGAGCAGCACGCGCGGGTTGCTCATCAAGGCGCGCCCGATCGCGACCATTTGCTGTTGTCCGCCCGAAAGGGCCGTGCCGGGATTGTTGCGGCGTTCGCCAAGGATTGGGAACAGATCGTATACGGTGTTCAGGTTCCAGTGCCCGCTGATCTTGCGCCCATAGGTGCCGATCAAAAGATTCTCTTCGACCGATAGCGACGGGAACAGCTTGCGACCCTCGGGCACCATGGCGACCCCTTGCGACATGATCTCGTCGGCGGGCTTGGACCCGATTGCTGTGCCGTCGTATTTCACGGCGGCGGCGTCATTGCANAGCACGCCTGAAATAGACCGCATAAGCGTCGTCTTGCCCGCCCCGTTCGCGCCGATAATCGCGATGGTCTCGGCCTCGCCCAGCTCGATATCTACCCCGAAAAGCGCCTGAAAGTCACCGTAGTGGGCCACAAGGTTTTGTGTTTGCAACAACGCCATCAGACTTCGATCCCCAGATAGATTTCCTGCACTTCGCGCGAGGCCATGATCTCGTCCGGGTCGCCAAGGCCGATGACCTTGCCAAAATCGAGCACCAATAAGCGTTCCACAACAGAGGTGAGCGCGTGCAGAACATGCTCAATCCAGATGATCGTGACGCCTTGGCTGTGAATGTCCTTGATGGTGCCGATCAGCGCCTTACATTCGCCTTCGGTCAGCCCGCCCGCAATCTCGTCCAGCAAAAGCAACTTGGGTTGCGTCGCCATCGCACGGGATAGTTCAAGGCGTTTGCGTTCCAGTAACGACAGTTGGCCCGCAGGGGTGTTCGCACGGCCCAAGAGTTCGGTGCGTTCCAGCACATCCGCGCAATCGTCGCGCACATCCCGTTCGGACAGGTTGCGCCCATGGGTCGCGGCAACGAGCAGATTTTCGTAGACTGTGAGTTTTTCAAACGGTTGCGGGATCTGGAATGACCGCCCGATGCCGGTTAGGCACCGTTCCATCGCAGAGACTTTTGTGACGTCGCGCCCCTCAAAGTGGATGCTGCCTTTGTCGGCCCTGATGTTTCCGGTGATCAAATTGAACAGCGTCGATTTGCCCGCCCCGTTCGGCCCGATGATGCCAAGCGCCTGGCCTTGCGGGACATTAAAACTGGCATCGTCCGTGACGGTCAGCGCGCCGAAGCTTTTGGAAACCGATTGAAGCGAGAGAATGGACATAAGGGGTTCCTTGACCGGCGTGGGCCGGCCCGTTGAATTCCGTTAGAGTTTGCAATCCGGCTTATGTCAACCGGATCGCAAACCGCTACTGTGTCAGGAAATTTCTTCCATCGTGCCGCCCGTGGGGATGTCCGGGTGGTCGGAGTTGTCCACGATCACCAGATCATAGGCCCCGTCGTTCAGGCGCCACTGCCCACCGACAAGGGGTGTCTTGGCGACGTTCTGGGCGGCAAACGGCGGCAATCCGGCACCGTCGAATGCAATGCGGCCGACCATTGAGGAAAGCTGTGTGGCAGCAATTGCAGAGGCGACTTCGTCAGGATCGCGGCTATCTCCAACACGGCCCATCACGTCAGCGGCCATCTCGAACAACGCATGCACAAAGCCGATAGGCTGGGTCCACTGCTTACCTGTCGATGTCGTGTAGCCTGACGCGAGGTCGCCAGCGGATTGCCCCGTCAACGAAGACGAGAATGGATGGGTGGGCGACCACCAAACCTCAGAGCTGAGGTTATGCCCCTGATCGCCAAGCGCTTCGACAGCCTGCGGGAACAGGATCGCTTTGCCGATGCTGGCCGCCTTGGGGTTGAACCCCTGCTGCTTGGCCTGCGTCCAGAAGGTGGTGAAATCTGGTGGGATCGGCACGCCGGTGACAATCTCGCAATTTGCAGCCTTGAAGGCGTTGATCTGAGAACTGAAATCATCAGTCAGGTTCTGATAGCGACCAGTATCGGTCAGGGTGAAGCCCTGCGCGTCCAAAACGGGCGGGAAGCCAACATTCGGATCACCCCAGGCATTGCCATCGCCATCATTGGGGAAAATCGCCCCGACGGATTTGTTGGTGTCGAGCTCGTTCCACATTGCTGTGAAGGTCGAAATCACATCCTCAAGCCCCCAGAAGAAGTGAAAGCTGAAATCAAACGGCCGCCAGCTTCCTGGATCGCCCGGATTGCCCTGCTGGCCGATGAAGTAAGGCTGCCATGGCGCAACCGTCGAGATCACGGGGATTTCCTCAGATTCGCAGGTCGTGGCGACCGGATTGGTCGTCTCTGGCGTAGAGGCTACAAGCATCATGTCGATCTCGTCGTCGATGATCAGCTCTTTGGCGACCTCGGTGGCACGGTTTGGGTTGGACTGGCTGTCCTTGACGATCACCTCGAAATTTGAACCCGCTTCAGAGGTCATGAACCCGTCGATGATAAACTGGTCCGCGTCCGAGAATGCAGCTAGTGGCCCGGATTGCGGGCTGACATAGCCCAGCCGGATCTTTGCGCCCTGCGTCAAGGCAGGCGCGGCAAGGCCACTTGCGGCCAGAGTCAGCCCTGTTGCAGCGGTTGATTTGAGAAGTTTGCGGCGTGTGATCATGTTGTCCTCCCAGACTTTATCTTGATTACTGAAGTGGCGTTTCACCCGCCCAAGCCGCCTGCAAAAGCGTGCGGATTTCCTCGCGCGTGACTGGCTGCGGGTTTGGGTAGGGTTTTGTTGTGGCCAGATCTGCGGCGCGGTCGAGGTCAGCTTCTTTGAGGCCGAGATCACGCAGAGCGGTTGGCGCGTTCATTTTGTTGGCAAAATCGTACAAGGCCGTGCCAGCATTGGTTCCACCCAGCAAATCGCAAATCGGTCGCAAGTCATCAGCGGCGGCGCGGGCATTGTAGGCAATGGCGTGGGGCAGCACGATCGCGTGCGTTTCTGCGTGCGGCAGGTCAAAGGACCCGCCAAGCGTGTGGCAAAGCTTGTGGTGTAGCGCCATGCTGACTTGCCCTAGAACGGTGCCGCAAGCCCATGCGCCTCGTTGTGTCGCCTCGCGGGATTCAAGATCGGATGGGTTGTCCAGCACACGCGGCAATCCTTCGACAAACGCGCTCAGGCCCTCAATGGCCAATGCGGTTGTCTCTGCCGTCCGGTCGGTTGCATAAAGCGCCTCTGCCGCATGGGCCATAGCGTTCAGCGCCGATGTCACTGTCATGGCCACAGGCAATGTTTTGACCAGTTCGGCATCATAAAGGATGACCTCCGGCAAAACGCTTGCGTCGCTGAGAGTCGTTTTCACTCCGTTCTCGGTCTGGCCTAGGATCGGGGTGCATTCACTGCCGGCATAGGTGGTCGGGATCACAATTTGCGGCAGGTCTGTGCGGTAGGCGATGGCCTTTCCCAGACCCGTCGTGGACCCGCCGCCGATGGCAACGATGCAATCCGCATTCGTTTCCGCGATATGGGCCATCGCGACCTCGGTCACATCGACAGGCGTATGCATGGCCGCTTTGCAAAACACCCCGGCAGCCAATGGCCCCAGTTGCTCGGCAATTTCCAGCGCCGCGTCGCATTGTTGCGGCGTTGCAAGGACGAGGGCCTTTGACAACCCCAGCCGTTTCAGTTCAGCAGCGACACTATTGCGCGTCCCCGCTCCGAAAACGATCCTGACTGCTGTCTGTATATTTTGGGCTGATTGCCCCACCGGCGTCCTCCACATCTGTAACGCGCTCAGAATAACATCAATGAATTAGGTGTTGATCGATTTTTTGACAAAGAATATATCATAATGGTATGAAGATTGATCCAAACCACCTCCATATGCTTGCAGCGATCATTGACAGCGGGGGCCTAAGCGAAGGGGCCGTCGCCCTGAACAAGTCCCAGCCAAGCGTGTCGCGCTCCGTTGCGATGCTCGAAAAACGTCTGGGGTCGCGGCTGTTTGAGAAGGGTAAAAGGCCCCTGAGACCGACAGAGTTGTGCCAAACGCTCGCAGAACAGGGGCGGGTTATTGGGGCTGCCGAATTGGCCGCGCAGACCGCGATCGACAATTATTCTGGTGGGAAAGCCGGAACTGCTCGAATCGCAGGAACCCCGATCTTTATGGACGGCGTGATCTCCAACATGATGGCATCCTTTCAGAGAACGTTTCCTGATGTGACGATCCATCAGACCTACGGCTACCTTGCGGACCTTTCCGAGCAACTCTCAGTAGGTAACATTGACCTTGCCATCTGTCCTGTTGTTTCGAGCGAAATTCCGTCTCATTTGACGTTCCGACCCATCTTGCGCGGTCGCAATGTTATTGCCTGTGCCCCTTCACATCCGCTTGCACGAAAGTCTGCGTTCAAGTTTGAAGATATCTCTGCCTACCCATGGATTGCGCCACCAGCAGGAAGCCCCCTTTACACGGATTTGAAGACCGCCCTGGAACGCATCGGGATCACTGACTTTCGCGTCAGCTTCACGGGGGGGTCTTTAGCATCGATTATCAGTGTCATGGCCGGCTCAGAGTCGCTCACGGTGCTGCCATACTCAGTGGTGTTTATGCAGAGGGCGGCAAAAACGATCACCGCCCTGCCGGTGAAACTGGAGCATCCCGAACGCGAACTGGGGCTTTTGTGGCATATTAACCGGCCCATGCGGCCGGCGGTTCGCCGATTCCAGAAGTTCTTGGAGGCGGAGTTTGCCGGGCTCGCGCAACGGATTGACGAGCGCGGACGGGAAAATGTCTGGCGTCGATAATCTAACAGATACCCAATTGTGACCCAAATGATTTGCCGGAACCCATAGGAAAGCTGCAACTAAGCACAGTTTTGGGTGCTGTCAGACGAATGAGAACTCGCATCGGATTGCTGGCGCAGCCTGAANCTATGCGCTCAATAGTTGGCGCCACTCAGCGAGAGCAGCGGCTCGGTTTAGCTTTAAATTGGTGCGTAAGTCGAAGTGGCTTTAGGGCAGCCCCACGCAACCAATCGGTCCC
>JGI20156J14371_10004422_pt1 | contig 10151 bp, 11 predicted proteins | sample COG_06_FD_14371 | JGI IMG/M metagenome (IMG submission 14371) | reverse complement strand
AAACAAGACCTGTAATTTTTTCAGCTCATGGCGTTTCTAAAGAGGTTGTTAAAAACGCTCAATTAAAAAACCTCACTTTTATCGATGCTACCTGTCCTCTAGTATCCAAAGTTCATAGAGAGGCTGAAATGCTTAATAAGCAAGGCTATCATATCTATCTCATTGGCCATGAGAACCACCCAGAAGTAATTGGTACTATGGGTCAGTTGGATAATGGTAGTATAGAACTAATTCAAAATAAGAAAGATGTTTATAATATTGTCCTACCCCTCAACGAGCAAAAATTCGCATACATCACACAGACAACCTTGTCTGTAGATGACACTGCTGAAATAATCGAGGAAATTAAAATCAAAATACCGAATATAAAAAGTCCTATTAAAGAAGACATTTGTTACGCAACAACCAATAGGCAAAATGCAGTGAAAGCCATTGCAGAAAAATGTGATTTATTCCTGGTTATAGGAAGTGAAAATTCATCAAATTCACAAAGGTTGGTGGAGGTGGCAAAAAAAAATGGCTGTGCTGATAGCTTTTTGATGCATGAAAATGCCGACCTACCTATTGATAAAATTTTGAAATGCAAGCAACTTGGATTATCTTCGGGAGCTTCTGCCCCTGAAATTTTAGTCGAAAATATTATTACCCAGATTAACAAAGTAAGGAGCACAAAAGTAGAGGAGATTTCTACCGTTGTAGAAAATGTTTCATTTAAACTTCCAAGAGATCTACAGTAATGGCCATTTATACTAAAGTCGATACTCATGAAGCCAAATCTATTCTTAAAAATTATAATCTTGGAGAATTGAAAAAAATTCAAGGAATCAAGAAAGGTATTGAAAATACAAATTATTTATTAATTACTACTACTGGCAAATTCATTCTCACACTATTTGAAAAAAGAGTTCAAGCAAAAGAACTACCTTTTTTTATGAATTTAATGCTTGGCTTGAATGATAGAAAAATTCTTTGTCCAAAACCTATAAAAAATAAAAATAAAAAAACGTTATTTCAATTAAAAATAGACAAGCAGCTATTTGTAGCTTTGTTTATGGCAAAGAAAAAACTAGTCACACACTTTCTGAATGCCGTTCGATTGGAAAAAATATAGCCAAACTGCACATGGTTGGGAAAAAAATAAAATTACATAGAGCAAATAATCTTTCCATAAAATCATGGATTGCTCTTAATCAATCTATCAAAACTAAAGCTAATAAAAAAATTCCAAATATTTATAATTTTATTAATACTCTTTTATTAGATTTGAAAAAAAAATGGCCATCTCATCTTCCTGTGGGAATTATTCATGGTGATCTTTTTCCTGATAATATTTTTTTTAAGAAAAAAAAATTTGCTGGGTTTATTGACTTCTACTTCTCCTGCTCAGACTTTTTAATCTACGATATTGCTATTTGCATAAACGCCATGTGCTTTGATAAAAAAATTAAGTTTAATAAATTAAAAGCAAACGCTTTACTTAAAGGATATTCTTCTCAAAGAAACATTTCAAAAAAAGAATTTGCTGCTTTGCCGCAACTATTGTTAGGGGCATCAATTAGATTTTTTCTAACTAGAATGCACGATTCTATTAATAGGCAAAAAGGTGCCATTGTTAAAGTTAAAGATCCAAGGGAATTTTTAAAGAGAATACAATTTTATATTAATACAAAGAATGTGAATAAATTATTTTACTAATGAAAAAAAAAATTACTATTTATACAGATGGGGCATGCTCTGGAAATCCAGGTAAAGGTGGTTGGGCAGCTGTGATTATAGAAGATGAAAACGAAAAAATTATCTCTGGATCTGAAATGATGACTACGAATAATCGTATGGAATTATCAGCTGTCATTAATGCTTTAAAAGAAGTTAGCTCAGCTGAACTAGATATCTACACAGACTCAAAGTATGTAAAAAATGGAATTGAAAGCTGGATTAAAAATTGGAAAATGAACGGATGGATGACAGCTGCAAAACAACCGGTAAAAAACAAAGATTTATGGCTTGAATTAGATACCCTGGTAACGAAAAAAGAAATAGAATGGAAGTGGGTCAAAGGTCATTCTAACGACCACTACAATACTATTGTCGATGAAGCGGCAAGAAAGGCTATCCGCTAAAGCTATTGCTAACTTTTTTTTCTATATAACTTTTTAATATTTCTAAATTACCATCCAAGACTATAAAGCTCTCTTCTTTTGAAAATATTTTTTTCACAAAATCTGGCATGGGTGGTTCCTTGCCTATAGCACTCACAATTGCATCAGGAAATTTACAAGCATGAGCTGTTTCAAGACAAAAATATGAAAAATTGTCAGATAAACTACCTGACTTTTTTAATGCTTTAAATCCGATGGCTGAATGTGGGTCTAAAACAGAATTGTATTCTTGATAAACCTGTTTAATTGTTTGTAATGTTTCTTCTTCAGATACACTGTGAGCTAAAAAATTTTCCTGAAGGTTAGAAAGTTCAGTTTTATTCAATTGAAATTCTTTTTTATTTTTTAAATTATTCATCAAAGCTACTACTCTAGATTCATCCTGGTTACATATTTCAAATAATATTCTTTCAAAATTACTTGCCACTTGAATGTCCATACTGGGTGAAACAGAAGGATTCACTTTGGAAGGCTGGTACAATCCTGTGCTTAAACACTTTTCTAATAAATTATTATGATTACTTGCTATGATTAACTTTTCTATAGGAAGTCCCATTTGTTTAGCAATATAGCCTGCATAAATATCACCAAAGTTTCCTGTGGGAACAGAAACTATCATTCTCTTTTCTGTTTCCTTCTGCCTTAAATAAATAAAAAAATAATAAACTATTTGAGCCACTATCCTTGCCCAATTAATAGAATTAACTCCAGACATCTGAATACTGTTTCTAAATTTTTGATCATTAAACATTTCTTTGACTAAATACTGACAATCATCAAATGTTCCTTTAATTGCAATATTATGGACATTTTTGTCTAGCACTGTCGTCATAAGTCTTCTTTGTGTTTCTGATACCTTATTTTCTGGATGCAAAACAAAAATGTTTAAATATTTTTTACTTTTCAGGGCATCGATAGCTGCAGCTCCTGTATCTCCAGAAGTAGCTGTAATTAAGTTCATTTTATTTTTACTTTTATTCAAGAGATTCTCATACATATTACCTAATACTTGCATTGCGATATCTTTGAATGCAAGAGTTGGCCCATGAAAGAGTTCTACGCAAGAAATATTATCTATTGATTTAAGATCTACAATTTTTTCATTACTGAAAACTGAATATGACTTACTGATAATGCCTTTAAGCTCCTCTGGAGAAAAGGCATCTCCAACAAATACATTAAAAATTTCATACGACATTTCTTGAAATGTATAATTTTTCATTGATTGAATTTTTTCTGGACTGAATTTAGGAATACCTGTTGGCACATACAGACCACCATCTGATGCTAAAGCATTAAGGAACACTTCCTTGAATGAGAAAGTTTTTTGTTTATCTCTTGTACTAAAATACAGCATAGCTACTTTCTTTTATAAAACCAAAAAGCAATTATTATACCAATAGCCAAAACAAACCAAGTAACTGCATACTGAAGGTGATTATTAGATATCTTTACTATTTGCTTATTTTCTAGATTTGAAAATTTTAGGTCTTTTTTGTCTTGAACTAATATATAAGGATAAAACTTATTATTTAGTTCTTGTTCAAATTTTTGTTTATCAAAATAATAAAGAAAATTTTCTTTAGAACTATTATCAGGAGTGAATAAGCCTTTTTCTTTTAGTGGATACAGCACTCCTTCAAACATAAGCGTTTCCTCTGTATTATTAAGTTTCATTGAATTGTCTATTTTTCTTGCCCAACCTCTTTTTATAAGTATTAAATTTGAAGAATCTAGCTGAAGAACTGACAATAAATCAAAACCATACTTTCCTTTTTCGCTTAAACGGTAAATAAAATAATTTTTCTTTAACAATTTTCCTTTCAATTTTACTTTTTGAAAATTTTTATGATTGTGTGATTGAAAAGCTTTAGCTTTTTTATTTGCAGAGTTTTTAATTTCAAAGATAAGGTCTTGCTTCCATTGCAATCGAACAAGCTGCCATGCTCCTAGACTTAGAAGTAAAAAAATAATTAAGATCGAAAAAAGATTAAAAAAAAGTTTTTTCAAAGAGAATTAACTTCCCCAGATATATATTGCTGCAAAAAGAAATAACCAAACCACATCTACAAAATGCCAGTACCAAGCAGCTGCCTCAAATCCAAAATGATGCTCTGGTGTATAGTGACCTCGTTTAGCTCTAAATAAACATACTGCTAAAAAGATCGTACCTATTAATACATGAAACCCATGAAAACCGGTAGCCATATAAAAAGTAGACCCATAAATTCCACTACTCATTGTAAATGATGCTGCCATATATTCGTATGCTTGGAACATTGTAAAAATTGCACCAAGAATTACTGTTAGTACTAGACCTTGAACTAAACTCTTCCTGTCATTTTCTAACATCGCATGGTGCGCCCAAGTAACAGTTGTTCCTGATAATAATAAAATTAGCGTATTGATTAGTGGAATATGCCAAGGATCTAACGTTTGAATATCTTTTGGTGGCCACACTCCACCAATCACTTGATCCGGGAATAGGCTGGCGTCAAAATATGCCCAAAACCAAGCAACAAAAAACATTACCTCTGAGGCGATAAACAAAACCATTCCATAACGATGACTGATTTGAACAACAGGTGTGTGATCTCCCTTATGCTCCGCTTCAATAACTACTTCTCGAAACCACATAAATGCCCCGTAGAATAGAATAGCCAAACCGACAAAAGTTAACCAAAGATTTTTGGTTGTGAAATAATAAACAGCCCCAACACATACTATTAAACTAGCAAAGGAACAAAAGATTGGCCAAGGACTTGGGTCAACTAAATGGTAATCGTGTTTTTTTTCTGCTGATGACATAATTATTTTTGAAACTTATCTAACTCAAATAAAGTATAAGATAAAGTTATATCTTTGACATTTTTCGTCGCTGGGTCTTTGATTATTTCAGGGTCTATATAATAAGATAGGTTGAATTCTTTTCTTTCTCTACCTGAAAGCGGCTGCTGTTCAAAACAAAAACACTCCAGTTTATTAAAGTACTTACCAACCGAATCGGGGGTCACATTAAAAGTAGCAACCATTTTTAAAGGCAAGTTACTTTCGTTGATTACAACAAAAGTACTATTTTTAAGTTCTCCTGGCTTAATATCTGTTTTGTTATTTTTTACTTCAAAACTTATCGGCAAGTTTCCTCCAACATTGGTATCAAACCTCATGCTAATATTTTTATTAATAATTACTTTTGGTAATTGAGTAGATTTTTGGGTAGTACCACCAAAGCCCGTGACTCTACAAAAAAGATCATAAAGAGGAACGGATGCGAAGGACAGTCCAAGCATAATAAAAAAGATTCCAACTAAATACCAAGGGTTTAACTTTTTTTCTTTTACCACAGTCATAATGCTCGATTAAAAATTCCACCAGTAATATTGTGGATGGTATAAAGGAAGAAAAAAATCATGCATCCAACTAGCACCCAAGCAACTAATTTATTTTTTGTTTTAAGTTTCATAGTTTATATAAAAAAGTAATTATCTATTAAAATAGTTGAGAAAATAAAAAAAAGATAAAATATTGAATATACAAAAATAGTTCTAGCTATTTTATTAGAAGCAGATTTTGTTTTGGTAATTAAAAGTTTAAAAGATAAAAAAATATAAAAAAATCCAAATATTACTACGAACGCGAAATTAGAATAGCTAGAAAAATTTAAAAAATATGGTGCTAACGTAAATGGCCATAGAATTATCGAATAGAATAAAATATTTTTTTTCGTTACCTCTTCTCCACTAACAACCGAAAGCATCGGTATTTTTGCTTTTTTATAATCTTCATTTTTATATAAACTAAGGGCCCAAAAATGAGACGGGGTCCAAAGAAAAATAATTAAAAATAGAATGATTGGCTCAATACCAATGGTGTTGGTAGAAATGGTCCATCCAATTACTGGGGGGAAAGCTCCAGCCGCTCCTCCAATAACTATATTTTGCGGTGTGCTTCTTTTTAGCCAAATGGTATAAATAAAAATATAGAATAAAATAGTAATTGCTAAAATAAGAGCCGATAAAAAATTAGAAAAAAAATACAACCCTGCAACAGAAATAAAGGAAAGAACAGTTCCAAACACTAATGCGTGATTATTTTTTATCTTTCCAAGAGGGATGGGTCTTAGGCAGGTTCTTGTCATAATCCCATCAATCTCTGCATCATACCACATATTAAGTGCCCCAGCTGCTCCTGCACCAATTGCTACAAAAAATAATGATAAAGATGCATTTAAGAAATCTGGCTGCGTAGGAGCAATAACCATTCCAACTAATGCAGTAAATATTACTAAAGACATTACCCTAGGTTTCATTAGCTCAAAAAAGCTTTTGAACATGTGCGAAAGAGTTTTTACCGAAGAAAACGGCATTGTAGATATTTGTTTTTTCAAAGTACCTCTTTTAATTATTTAATTTGTGGTAACTCGTTAAATTGATGGAAAGGAGGTGGTGAAGTTAGAGTCCATTCCAAAGTAGTGGCTCCCTCTCCCCAGGGGTTATTAGCTACTTGTTTGCTTCTCACAAAGGCATGAATTAAAACTGCAAAAAATATCAATACTCCAAAAGCAGAAATATAAGATCCAATCGAAGACACATAATTCCATCCTGCATAAGCATCCGGGTAATCAGCGTATCTTCTTGGCATTCCTGCAAGTCCTAAAAAATGCTGAGGGAAAAAAATCAAATTTACACCGATAAAGGTTATCCAAAAATGTAATTTTCCCAAAAACTCTGAATATTCCCAACCAGTCATTTTGCTAAACCAATAATAGAAACCTGCAAATAGAGAAAATACAGCTCCTAAAGATAATACATAATGAAAATGAGCCACCACATAATAAGTATCGTGCAAAGATGTGTCTACACCTGCATTAGCTAAAACAACTCCTGTAACTCCTCCAACTGTAAATAAAAATATAAATCCTAAAGCCCATAACATAGGAGTATTTAAGGTAATCGACCCTCCCCACATGGTCGCTATCCAAGAAAAAACTTTAATACCTGTGGGAACTGCAATGACCATAGTTGCAAAAACAAAATAGGCTTTGGTATCCACTCCCATTCCAACCGTATACATATGATGGGCCCAAACTATAAACCCAACAACTCCAATTGAAACCATTGCGTAAGCCATTCCTAAATAACCAAAAACAGGTTTCTTTGAAAAAGTGGATACAATTTGACTTACAATTCCAAACCCGGGAAGAATCATAATATAAACTTCTGGGTGACCAAAAAACCAAAATAAATGTTGGAAAAGAACTGGGTCTCCCCCACCCTCAGGATTAAAAAAAGAAGTTCCAAAATTTCTATCCGTAAGCAACATAGTAATTGCCCCCGCTAGAACTGGCAAAGAAAGTAATAACAAAAAAGCTGTAACTAACATGGACCAAACAAACAAAGGCATTTTATGCATCGTCATGCCCGGTGCTCTCATATTAAAAATAGTAGTTATAAAATTCACAGCACCCAAGATAGAAGACGCTCCAGCTAAGTGTAAGCTAAAAATTGCAAGATCCATTGCAGGTCCTGGTTGTCCGGCTTTTGAAGATAAGGGCGGGTAAATAGTCCAACCACCCCCTACGCCATTTTGGCCTGGAGGTCCTTCAACAAAAATAGATGCTAATAAAAGTATAAATGCTGCAGGTAAAAGCCAAAAAGAAATATTATTCATTCTCGGAAATGCCATGTCAGGCGCTCCAATCATTAGTGGAACAAACCAGTTTCCAAATCCGCCAATCATTGCAGGCATCACCATAAAGAAAATCATAATCAACCCATGGCCTGTAACCAAAACATTATAAAGATGGTAATCACCACCTAAGATTCCATCTCCTGGATACATTAACTCAGCTCTCATCAAGACGGAAAATGTAGTACCAATCACTCCTGCAATAATTGCAAAAATTAAGTACATAGTTCCAATATCTTTATGGTTAGTTGAGAATGCCCATCTTTTCCATCCAGTTGGATGAGCTTCGTGATGTTCGTTAGTAGTTGTTGTGTAAGTTGACATTAATTTAACTCCTATTGTTCTTTTTTAACTAAAAACTTTTTCTCAGGGTACATTGCATATTTTACTTTTGCCATCTCGACCCACTCTTTATATTTTTCTTCAGAAACTACTTCCACTGTAATCGGCATGAAAGCATGTTTTATTCCACATAATTCTGAACACTGTCCGTAGAAAATTCCTTCTTTTTCTGCCTTAAACCAAGTTTCATTTATTCGTCCTGGAACTGCATCTCTTTTCACTCCAAACGCAGGAAGTGCCCAAGCATGCAAAACATCATTTGCAGTAATCAAAACTTTTACAACTTTATTTACTGGAACAACAACATGCTTATCCGTAGCTAACAATCTAGGTTGGCCTGGTTTCAAATCTTTTGTTTCAATCATTGAAGCTTCGAAAGCTATTTTTTGATCAGGGTATTCGTAGCCCCAATACCACTGATAGCCAATTGCTTTAATTGTAATATCAGCTTTAGGAATTACATCTTGTTTGTATAGTAACTTAAAAGAAGGGATTGCAATCACTACAAGTATTAAACATGGTATCACTGTCCACAAAACTTCCAGTAAAGTATTGTGAGAAGTCTTGGTAGGATTTGGATTTTTAGAAGCCTTAAATTTCCAGACAGCATACAAAATTAAAAATAAAACAAATACTGAAATTGCCGTAATGATAGGAAGTAAAATATAGTCATGCATAAAAACAAGGTCGTCCATGACAGATGTTACACTTTTTTGATATCCTAGTTGCCAATTTTTTGGCTGTTCTGCCAATGCCTTACTTCCAAGCAAAAAAGTAAAAATAGATAATAAAATAAATTTCATAATTGTCGTTGTCCTTATAGCAAAACTTAGTAATGTTAACTTTGCGACACTTTGACAAAAAGTATACAACTTAAACAAAAAATGAAAAAGAATTATAGGCATAATGAGTACTTTTTTTAAAGATACAGACCTTACTAGGCAAGAAGCCGACCGCCTAGTGTCNGAAACTCTAAAAAACTGTGATGATGGTGAGCTNTTTTTTGAAAGCTCTAAAAACGAGTCGTTTGTTCTTGATGATAATAAAATAAAAAATACTAGTTATGATACTTCCTTAGGCTACGGATTAAGAGCTGTTACTGATGATGTTACTGCCTATTCGCATTCGAATGAGATTTCAAAAAAATCTCTTACTGAGGCTTCTAAGAGTTTGCTTTCAAGTTTAAAAAATAAGAAATGGAAAAATTTCTACCTCTCCACAAAGATCTAATTCCAAAATGTATTCTGACGTTAATCCAATTGAAGCAAAACCGTTTGGGGAAAAGGTTTCTATTTTAAAAAATGTTGACGAATATTTAAGAAAAAAAGATTCTTTAATTAAGCAAGTTTCCGCATCTATCTCAGGTGAATATCAAGAAATTGAAATTATAAAATCAGATTCACAAAGTTTTCAAGATATACGTCCTTTAATTAGATTTAATGTCACCGTGATGGTTGAAAAAAACGGTCGAAGAGAAACTGGATCCTACGGAACAGGCGGACGGATGAATTATGATGATTACATTGCAAATAATGATTGGAAAAAAGTTTGTGATGAAGCTTACCGACAAGCTATGATTAATTTGGAAAGTAAAGAAGCTCCTGCCGGGGAAATGAAAGTTGTATTAGGACCTGGATGGCCTGGAATTTTATTACACGAAGCAATTGGTCATGGATTAGAAGGAGATTTTAACCGAAAAAAAACTTCCGCTTTTCATAATCTAATGAACCAAAAAGTAGCAAGTGAACATGTTACAATTGTAGATGATGGAACAATCTCTAACAGAAGAGGATCTATTACAATTGATGATGAAGGGACACCTTCTTCCAATACGGTTCTTATAGAAAATGGAATATTAAAAAATTATATGCAAGATAGACTTAATGCTCGCTTAATGAAAACAACATCCACTGGAAATGGCAGAAGAGAAAGTTTTGAATGTGCACCGATGCCAAGGATGAC
>JGI20156J14371_10004414_pt1 | contig 10171 bp, 6 predicted proteins | sample COG_06_FD_14371 | JGI IMG/M metagenome (IMG submission 14371) | reverse complement strand
AGGTTTGAGCTATATAACCGATCTAAAGGCAGGCACTCTGGAGCCACTAATCCAATGAAGAAAGCCCAAAAGAAATAGATTTGCGACAACTTTGTTTTAGGACCTACTTCAATTTCAAAATTTTCATCTAATAAAGAGGTGTAACACAAAACTATATTTTTCCATAAATAAGCCTCACGTATCCGATATAGAATTTAATTCTAAAATTACTTGTAATTCATTAACAATATTTCATACATTTGCTCATTCAACAAAAGAAAATGAAAAAGTTTAAAATATACACGGAAAGATTTTACTTCAATTACTGAAGCCGGAAACGTTTTATCGATTACCTAATTGAAAAGCCTTCCAAATTGGAAGGCTTTTTTTGATAAACAAACACAATGAACAATACTAATTTTACATACAATTATCACTTATATTTTATGACAATAGAATGAAGGATATTAATGTAATTAATATAAAAGAAGCCTTCTAAACCAGAAGGCTTCTTTTTTTATTAAATTAATTATGACACTAAAAACCATTGCAATACAAGGAATTAAAGGTGCTTTTCATGAAGAGGCAGCAAAAAACGTATTTGGAAATGAAATTAACATTTCACCTTCTATTACATTTCAAGAGTTAACCACCAAAGTGGTAAACGAGGAAGTAGATTATGCATTAATGGCAATTGAAAATACAATATCTGGTACAATTCTTGAAAATTTAGAACTCATTCGGAATAATGATTTAGCAATTATTGGTGAAACTTATCTACGGATTGAACAAAACCTGGGTGCGTTAAAAGGAGCAACTATTGATGAATTAACTGAAGTTAGTTCTCATTACATGGCACTCAATCAATGCAGAGCTTTTTTTAAAAACCACCCTACTGTTAAATTAGTTGAATCAGCAGACACCGCCTTAAGTCTAAAAGAAGTTTCCGAACAAAATGATCTGCAAATTGCTGCCATTGGAAGTCTACTTGCAATTAAAGAATATGGATTGGAACTATTAGCTAAAGGTATCGAAACAGACAAAAGTAACTACACAAGGTTTGCCGTTTTAGGAAAGCAAATTGATACCTCTACCGATGGCGCAAAAGTAAGTTTATCTATTATTCTCTCTAACGTTTCAGGTGCATTGTCAAAAGCAATTTCCTTACTTCATTTATTGGGTGTAAATCTAACCAAGATTGAATCTGCTCCAGTAATCGGAAGACCTTTTCAATACAGGTTTTTTTTAGATTTCATTCTTCACGACAAAGTTAGTTATCAAAGCACAATTGAGGCACTTACACCCTTGACAATTGAATTAAAAATATTAGGGAAATACCATCCTGGAAAAATCGATTACACATGAAAATTATTGAAGCAAATAGGTTAAATAAAGTTTCTGAATATTACTTCTCTAAAAAACTGAGAGAAATAAATGAAATCAATCAAAGCGGCATTCAAGTTATCAATTTAGGAATTGGAAGTCCTGACTTGGAACCACCCAAAGTGGTTATAAATGAACTGACAGCATGGTCAAACCAAAATAACGTTCATGGTTATCAGCGATATAATGGCATTCCTGAATTGCGATTGGCTATAAAACAATGGTGCAAAAAAGTTTATGACATAGACCTTAATGCAGATAATGAAATATTGCCGTTAATGGGTTCCAAAGAAGGTATTCACCATATTACTCAAGCCTTCGTTAATAAAGGTGACAAAGTACTCGTACCTATATTGGGATATCCTACTTATCGGTCGGTCTCAAATTTAGCACAAGCAATGGTTGTTGAATATTCAATCAAATCAGATGGAAGTTTTGACTTGTGCGAGTTATCCAGTTTGTTAAGCGGAAACACAAAGGTTCTTTGGTTAAATTATCCACATATGCCGACAGGGACTCCTGCGAACAAAAAAGCAATAACGGAATTGATAGCATTGGCAAATGAAAATGGATGTATTGTTATTAATGACAATCCTTACAGCACGCTATTGACAGATGACTACTTCAGTATATTTCAGATAGATGGGGCAAAAGAAAACTGTCTTGAACTCAACTCATTGAGTAAATCACATAATATGTCTGGCTGGAGAATTGGTTGGGTTAGTGGAAAAACAGAATTAATTGAGTCCATATTGAAGGTAAAAAGCAATATGGATTCTGGAATGTTCCTTCCTATTCAAAAAGCTGCAATCAGTGCCTTAAATGTTTCTACAGATTGGATTAAACAACTCAATTTTACCTATTCTGAAAGAAGAAAAGTTGTCTGGAAAATTTTAGACAAATTAGATTGTTCTTACTCAAAGGATAAGGTTGGATTATTTGTGTGGGCAAGCATACCAGATAAATATATTAGTGCCGAAATTTGGATAAATGAAATTCTTTATAAGGCAAAAGTATTTATCACTCCAGGATTCATATTTGGATCAAGTGGAAATAAGTTTATCCGTGTTTCATTGTGCAACACAGCAGAGGCTTTACGAGAAGCATTGAATCGAATAAATAATTTAAAATAAAAAGTGATGTTAATCAAAAATAAAGCTTGGCCACAACTAAAAAAAAATGAGCCATTAATTATTGCGGGGCCATGCAGTGCTGAAACTGAAGAACAAGTAATGCAAACAGCTAAAGCGTTAAAAAGTGATAATCGCGTAAATATTTACAGGGCCGGAATCTGGAAACCCAGAACAAAACCAGGAAGCTTTGAAGGAGTTGGAAGTATTGGACTTGCTTGGTTGCAGCGTGTAAAGAAAGAGTTAGGAATACCAGTAGCAATTGAGGTTGCGAATGCAAAACATGTTGGCGAAGCTCTAAAAGCAGGAATTGACATACTCTGGATTGGCGCCAGAACAACAGCTAATCCATTTGCAGTACAAGAAATTGCAGACGCACTAAAAGGTGTTGACATTCCTGTATTGGTTAAAAACCCTGTAAACCCAGATGTAGCATTATGGATAGGAGCAATTGAAAGGTTAAGTAAAGCTGGAATCACTCGATTTGGAGCGGTACACAGAGGTGTATCTCAATTCGAAAAATCGTCTTTCCGAAACAATCCAGAGTGGCAAATGGTTGTTGAATTAAGAGAGCAACTACCGGACATTCTACTGATTAATGACCCGAGCCATATTAGTGGAAATCGTGAGTTAATACACAAAGTATCCCAAACTGCAATGGATTTAAACTTTGATGGCTTAATGATAGAATCACATATCGAACCTGATAATGCATGGAGTGATGCAGCACAACAAGTTAGCCCTCAGCAGCTGACAACCATTCTGAACCGATTAATCATACGAGCTGAAACACCAGAAGGGATTGAATTGAAAAACATTGATGAACTTAGGAAATCAATCAACTTTATAGATGAACAAATCATTGATTTATTAAGTTACAGATCAAACGTAATAAAAGACATTGCTAAATTCAAATTAAACAATGGCATGACTGTTTTTCAAAAGAACAGATGGAGTTCTTTGCTGGCAAAGCATCAAAAGCATGCAGAAAAACTTTCATTAGACCCCAAACTAATTTCGAAAGTATTCCATGCCATTCATCAAAATTCAATTAATACACAAAATAATTTACTAAATAAACCGGATAAGATTACGTAATAGTAAAGTTCTTGTCTAAACAGCAGAAACTTTTATTTTACAGCGGAATATTTCTGTTCTACTAATACCTTTTGCTTTTTAAACTTCACCATTTAACAAAGGCATTAAATAATCATTACCTCGATACAAATTAACAAATGAAAATAGCTTTTGATTTTATGTAAGCTAATGAATTCCGCGCTCTGTTTAGAGGTTCTCAAGTGGTTTAATCCGCTATAGGCTCCACTATTTGAACCTCTTTACTTTTTTTAGCAGCACTTTTTTCCTTTTTCACAGCCTTGCAACCTTGCCTACTTTCTTTGTCCTGGCATTCTTTGCAATTGTTATCACCAAATCGAAAAAGATTTGCCAATTTACAAAAGAGTTCTCCTGCATTATCAAAACTCTCTTGATAAAACAGACCAACACCTTGCGTATAATTAGATTGATCCACTTTAGCAATGTCATATTCATTTGATTCATTAAATGCATGGATTCTTAGGTTTCCTTCCGGTGGATTTAATTTGTATTCGACATCTACGTCACCAATTAAGCTATTGCTATTATTTCCGCCAGAGGATTCATTGTTATGAGAAATACCAACATTTGTTTTTACAGTTAATTTATCATTAAACAACTGAGTCGACATAGCAACAGCTACTTCATCATTTGTTATTTCATCACCAGGACGGTAATTGAAGCCTAAATCAAAATCATCTGAAAAATTTGAAATCATGTTACTCAATTGATTAGAAAGAACCTCGCTGGTTGCAGTTTCCACAGATGTAATTATAGCTCCTTCCGTCTCAACTGCATCTGATTGCGGAAGAAACTTATTTAAAATCAACAATGAAAATACTTGTTTATTCATCTCTTGATCTGTAGAAACCAAGCTTCTTACAGCTGATTTTGCATTATCGTCAGACCGCGGAAGCAGAATATCAAAGCCTATATTAGGATTAAATAGGTTCTGGGTCAAATGCATTATACACTCTATATCAACTTTTTGTTTGTACCCCTCCCTATCATTTTTAGACATAATATCATATAAACTTGCCTTCAATGGATAATAAGCTTTGATGTCAATTTCAGCGCTATAAGGGTCACCATACCAACTAATCGAACTACCTGGTTTAACTTGGAATTTTTTATTAATAAAATCTCTAAGTGTGAACAAATAACTTCCCTCTGAAACCTCATAGTTTCCGAACATGTAGAATTCGTAAAATTGATCGATATACATATCTATGTGCCCTTCTCCAGTAGCTCTTATTGCGTCTCCTACGACTTCGTCAAACACCAGTTGAATTTCGGCATCATCCGTCAAATCCATACTCAAGTTTAAGTTAATACCTGCAAGATCTACCTTGTATTCTTCTTCGACATTTTCTTTATTTACAAACGTGACAAATTCTTTTAAAACAACATCTTCAGATCCATATAATGGCAATGTAATATTTGTTCCTTTCTCCGTTTTAGCGTTAATGGTAATATCCAATATGTCTTCGTAGTTAATCGATAAATCTCCCGATACAAATGCATCGCCATAGTACAATGGATTCATATTATAGTTTGTATTTAACACTTGAAATGGCTTATCAAATGTGGCGAAAAAATCATAACTATACTTTTCGAAATTTTGATGAAATAAAGAACCAACCAAAAAGGCCTCTGCTCCGTATTTATCTTTTATTGGTATTCCATTTAATAAAACCATATCAGGTTCTATAAGAACCTGACCATTCGCTGTATATTTTACATTTAGCATATCCATTTGGACAGCAGTTTCATTTAAGGACAAGCTACCATTAAATTGAGGAGAGCTCATTTCCCCTTTCATGTAAACAGCTCCTTTTGCATTACCCCCTATAACTATACCTTCAGACATAAAGGCATTTACAAATGTTAGATCTGTATTTTTAAAATCAAACTGAAAGTCTAAATTATTATTAGGCCTATTTACGTAATAATGACCTTTTGTAATTGCAAAATCCGATTGATCATTCGCTCTAGTTAATTCCCCAACTAGCTCCATTCTTTGTTCATTGCTATTCCACGATGTACTCGATTCAATATTCCCCGTATAATAGCCATTGATACTTAAGTCCTCTACTAAGGAGTAAGCAGAAAAATAGCCCTCATCGTAAAGTCTTGAAGCATAGCCGTCTAAGAACAAGGATCCATCTAATTCCATTGCATCTAAATCCGTAAATCCAGATAGGTTATTTAAGTTAAATCCTGCTATCTCAAAATTCATTTTATCTGATGGGATTTCTGATACTACACCATCAAACTTGATTAATTGATTTTCATTTTTCGCAATAATTTTATCTAGATAAATAGAGGTTGAATCCACTCGAACATGAGCATCTCTATCAATATGCCACAATCCAGCACTCGAAAATATTTCAGATGGATGAACATCAAATTCAAATTCACTTGAACTCATTATATAGCCATCACCATATATTTTACCCCAATAAGTAGAGTCATCTCCGGTCCAATAAATACTTGTACCAATATTGTCTTCATATGCTTTTGCTATCAAATTAACATTTTGAATATATGTTTCTCCTGAAAGAAATAATGAATCAATTGTTAAATCTAGGGTGTAAAAAAGGTCTAGGCCAGATATTTTTTGCGTAGTATCTAACTGAACCCCTGCAAAACGTATATTATTATAAGCTATCCAATCCGATTCAACAAACAACTCTAGTGCATCATCTTCACTTACATAATCGCAGTGAAGCTCTGTTTTAGGAGCTATCCTCAACTTAGGAAAAAAGAGTTTTGTCAATTTAGAAAGATCATTTATTTGAACATTCAAATTAAATTCTTCGTGCGCTAGGTAAAAGTTTTCTGAATTTGGAAATAATGATGGTAATACCTTTGCCCCCAGATAATAAAGGCTATTTTTAATGGAATCTAAATTAAATTCGCCTTCCATTGAGATGTTTGCGAATTCTGAGAAAACATCTATAGTATGGTAATTTGTATTTCCCTTAGATTCAAACATGATAGACTCAAAGGGATAGTCTGTTCCATCTTCAAAGTAAGCTACATCTGTAAAGTAGATCAATCCTGTAAAATCATCCAAATTAGATGCATTTCCTTCTACCATAAGATTAAAACAAGCAGAAGCAGATTCTCTAGTATTGATTAAATGTAAATCATAAGGATTAACCCTTACCACTTCTGTTGAAAAACTAAATACATAAGGCGCCTTGTTCAGGTTAATATTTCCTTCAAAATTTAAATCTATATTTTGATCGTAAACATTTAAAACACCATCAAAAGAATTTTCTTTAAAATGACCATTAATGTCTACTTCATCATAAGTATATCCTTTCAAGTCAAATTTATTCAAATGACCATCTACTAAAATATCCAAGTCCTCGATTGTTAAACCCTTCCCTTTAATATTTAAATCTGAAGTAAAATTACCAAATGCGCTTGAGTTTGTTAAACTCGATAAATCGATACCTGCAGTGCTTAAATAACCATCATAATTAAATTGTTTAGTGGTGTCAATGTTGCATACAAAACTACCTGTAGTAACCCCTATATCCGTAATTATATCTAAGGAAACTTCAAAATCATGATAATACCCATGAGAATTCCCCGTTACAAAAATATCNCCAAGGCTAGATAGTTGTCCGGGAATTTCAACTTTTTCCGTTATTCCAAACTTGGTAAAATCAATCGTTTCCAAATCCAATTTGGATGTCTGCAATACATTAATATTTAGTGCAACTTGTGCACTATCAATACTCGGTAATCCTTTTAAAGAAACATCACCATCGAAATAGCTCCCTTCAGAAACACTGATAAATAAACTACTCAAATTCAAATCATTAACAGAACCTTCTACGTCTGCCGTTAAGTCAATTCGAAAATCGTATTCTTCCATAGAAGGTACGAAATAAGATATATCCTTCATATTAATCGAAGACATTTCAATATTAGCAAAGAGTTGCACATCTTCTACAAAATTGGAAAAGTTTTGATATCCTTGAAAATTCAACTCAACACCTTTAGTAACTATATTGGAATAGGGGGTTTTAATAATTAGTTTATCTAGTTTAATCTTTTTAGAATTAACTAATAGATGTGCACTCAGGTTATCTAAACGAAAACCACTTCGATCTCTCAATGCAAGGCCCTCAATATTCATGCTAGTAATATCTCCTCGATTTCTAAGCCCAATTATTTTTCCAGAAACATCCCACATATCTAGATGATCATAATCCATACCGTATTCTTTGACTTCCTTGTTCCAATCATAGTGAGTTATATGTGTTTTGTTGAAGTTAATCTCCTTTATTTTCATCGTAAAGATGGATGATTCATCTTCTTCTGAAGCAAAATAATTCGTAAGAAATTGTAAGCTGGATTCTGATGCTCCCTTATACTTTTGAATCTTCAAACGAGCACCTTCAGCGTTAATTCCACTTAAAATAGCAAACTTACTATCGAAACTTAAATCAGCTAATGCTCCATTGACATGAGGAACATACAATAGCGTATCGTTATGCCTATCACCAATGAACAAACCATTGATTTCGGCATATTCAAAACCATTAACTTTAACACTCTCAATCGATACATTAGTATCTAGTTCATAAGAATAAAATTCTGCCAAACTTCCGGCAATCTGTGTTTGCATCCATTCAGATCGAATAAAAAAGATTATTACCAGACTAAGAAAAAAAACTATCTCAAACAGATTTGCTACCGTTCTTAACGAGTAAAACCCTATTTTTTTAATAGTTTTGAGCACCTTAATTTAATTAATGAGTGTAACAAACAAATATAACATCATTCTTGGTATAGAATCAAGTTGCGACGACACTTCTGCTGCAATAATTAAAAACGGAGAAATTCTGTCTAATGTTATTGCTGATCAAGTTATTCATGCCAAATATGGTGGAGTTGTGCCAGAACTTGCTTCTAGAGCTCACCAACAAAATATTTTACCGGTAGTTGACGCAGCNTTAAAAAAAGCNNACGTTGCTAAAAGTGAGCTAACAGCAATNGCATATACAAAGGGGCCAGGGTTGCTTGGTTCTTTACTTGTAGGAACATCCTTTGCAAAATCAATGGCAATGGGGCTAAACATCCCATTAATTGATGTCAACCATATGCAAGGACATATACTTGCCCACTTTATTCAGAAAAAGGAGAAACCCAAACCCACTCCGAATTTCCCATTCATATGTTTAACGGTGAGTGGGGGCCACACGCAGATCGTATTAGTCAAAGACCATCTAAGCATGGAGTTAATTGGTGAAACAATCGATGATGCAGCTGGTGAAGCTTTCGACAAGGCAGCCAAGTTATTGGGGCTTTCATACCCGGGAGGTCCACTTGTAGACAAATTAAGTAAAGAGGGTGACGCTGCAAGGTTTACTTTCACATTCCCTAAAGTTGGAGAACTTAACTACAGCTTTAGTGGATTAAAGACACAGTTTTTATATTTCTTGCAAAAAGAAGAAAAGTTGAACGATAAATTCATTCAACAAAATCTGAATGATATTTGCGCTTCATACCAGCAGCATATAGTTAACTATTTATTTATCAAATTAAAAAAGGCAGTTGCTCATTACAACGTAAAAGATGTTGCTATCGCTGGAGGTGTTTCAGCAAATAGTTGTCTGAGAAAAACACTAGAGAAAACTGGCCAAGAAGAAGGTTGGAATACATTTATTCCTGAATTTGAATATTGCACAGATAATGCAGCAATGATTGCTATTACTGGGCAGTTTAAATTAGAAAAAGGTCATAAATCGGACCAAAGTGCTACCCCTTCTGCAAGAATGAAGTTTTAAAATACTTTTTTAGTAAGCATAAAAAAAGCCATCTCTAGGAGATAGCTTTTTTCAAAAATAAATGAATTTATATTAGCAAACTTTAACGTTTACTGCATTTAATCCTTTTTTACCTTCTTGTAATTCATATTCAACTACATCATTTTCTTTAATCTCATCGATTAAACCTGATACGTGCACAAAATATTCACTTTTGTCTTCTTCGTCTACAACAAAACCAAATCCTTTGGTGTCGTTAAAAAATTTTACTGTTCCTTTTTTCATTATAATAAATTTATTAGGATGCGAAAATAATAATATTTCCGAAAAATATTCCTTTTCTATTAATAATATTTTATCCATCTTTATTTATGATGCAAATAACAACATACTTGAAAGACGTATTCATAAAAATGTTAATATCGTTTATTCAAATAAGATTTGGTTACAATAATCAATCTATTTTTATAAACTTCAGTGTCTTATTGGCAATTCTGAGAAAATAAATATTAGGCGGCAGTGAAGAAATATCAATACTTATATTCGCTGCATTTATCAATCCAGACACGACTATTTCTCCAAAAATATTTATAATATTGAATTCATGATTTTCTGAAAATTCAACATCCAGATTAAGTTGATTTTTGGCTGGATTTGGGTAAATAACAATACTATTTTCATTTTCGAGAAAATCACCCATACCATTTGCTTGATACTCTTTTTTATATACCCATGCCATACTTGTAGAAGTAAAACTATTTGGATCAAAACCACCAAAGTAAATAGCGTTTTCAT
>JGI20156J14371_10004412_pt1 | contig 10179 bp, 9 predicted proteins | sample COG_06_FD_14371 | JGI IMG/M metagenome (IMG submission 14371) | reverse complement strand
TCATACAGCGCGTCATCATCCATGATTTTGATGAAATAGGCGTTCACATCGCGCAATTTATCGCTGTCAAAGCGGGCAGGTGATTTACCAATACGGCCAAGATCAAACAACGTAACCGCTTCATCGCGGGGGATGATATCCATATCGCCATGGCTCCAGCCAAGCCGCAGCAAATAGCTGAACATGGCATCGGGTAAAAACCCCATATCGCGATAGGCATCAACGCCAAGCGCACCATGTCGTTTGGATAGTTTTGCGCCGTCACTGCCATGAATAAGCGGGATATGGGCAAAGACCGGAACGTCCCATCCCATGCCTTTGTAAACCATATATTGCCGAAAGGCGTTATTTAGATGGTCGTCACCGCGAATGACATGTGTGATACCCATATCATGATCATCAACAACGACAGCAAGCATATAGGTTGGTGATCCATCAGCGCGCAAAATCACCATATCATCCAAAACATGGTTTTGCACGGTAACCGATCCTTGAACGGCATCTGCAATCGTTGTGCTGCCGCTATCGGGCATTTTCATTCGAACAACATAGGGCGCATTTGATGGTGCCTGCGCCGGATCGCGGTCGCGCCATGGTGAACGCAACGCGTCCCCGGTTTTTTTGCTGTCTTCACGGATTGCGGTTAATTCATCATCGGTTAGGTAACATTGATAAGCAGCGCCAGCGGCAATCAGCACATGGGCAATTTCTTGGTGGCGTTCGCTTTGTGCTGACTGGCTGATCGTAGGCTTGTCACCGCCAAGCCCAAGCCAATCAAGCCCGTCATGAATTGCCGCAATCGCGGCGTCGGTTGAACGCGCCTTATCGGTATCTTCAATCCGCAGAAGGTAAGTACCACCATGATGGCGTGCAAACAACCAGTTGAAAAGAGCGGTTCTCGCCCCACCAATATGAAGATAACCGGTTGGTGACGGCGCAAATCTCGTGACAACATTCATAATTTCTTAAGCCCTTCCTGATAGGCTGACAGCGGATTACCTCTAACGCGCGCATGCTACACTAATGGCTTTGCAAATTGCACCCCTGATCGTTGCCGAACGCCGGATATTGATTTCGCTTTACCTGTTTATGGCTGGAATCATCCTGTTTCATCTGCTGCCCCCAATCTGGCATAGCGGTGAATATCTCGATTGGCTTTTGGGCGGATCCTTACTGGTCTCGATTGCTGGGCTGGGGGCGGCAATCTATGCCCGCCATTTTGCCGGATATGATCGGGGGTTGTTTATACTGGTTGCATTCACCGTTGGTTTTGCTTTGGCAAGCCTGCAATTTGCCCAACATGATCAGCCCAGAATCAAGCATGGTGTTACCGCTGATATCCAAGGAACCCTGATCAAGATTGATGGCAATGCTGATGCCCGAAGCCGCTTATGGATCAAGCTTGATGCCGCCTCAGATATTGTGCAAAGCGGCATTTTACCAGCAGGCGGCATTGTTCGTGTTACAACGGACAAATGGCAGGATCAGCAATATCTTGGCGGGGCAGTCGCCATGCGGGCAAGGCTGTATCCGCCGCCTGACCGTATTTTGCATGGGACGCCTGATTATGGGCGGCGAGCGCGGGTAGATGACGTGCTGGCAAGCGGCTATGTTATCGCACAAATCGCCATGATGCCGAATGACCATGCTGGAACGATAAAGCATGATATGACAATGGCGCTGGCACGCTATCGGGCTGAATTTGCCGCGCATCTTATCGATTTGATGCCGAAACCGGCAGGCGCGATTGCGGCGGCGTTGCTTGTTGGCGAAAGACGGTTCATTAGCGAAGATATCTATAACCGGTTTCGCGATTCTGGTTTGGCGCATTTGCTGGCAATTTCCGGGCTTCATATGGGGTTGATCTGTTTTGGCAGCATGGCTGTTATCCGGTTTTTCGGGGCGTTATTTCCATCACGATCATCACGGTTTGCCTTGCATAAATATGCGGCGATTACGGCGGCCTTTATTGGGGGTTGTTATGTTTTGATGTCAGGGGCGCCGGTCAGTGCGCTTCGCGCTTTTGGCATGGCTATGCTTGTGGTTTTGGCAATTCTGCATGACCGGATGGCGCCAACGCTTCGGAATGTCTGTCTGGCTGCTTTTGCCATTCTGGCGTTCAATCCGATGGCGCTATTTACCGCCAGCTCTCAATTAAGCTTTGCTGCAACGGCGATTTTGGTTATCTGGTATGAATCGCGGGCAAGGCGCGAACCGGTGAAATGGCACTGGATTTTCCGCTATCCACTGGCCTTGATCACCATGTCATGTCTATCTGCAATGGCAACAGCGCCCTTTGCGGCACAGCATTTTGGCACAGTCACTCCATGGGGGCTTGTCGCCAATATTATCGGCATACCGCTTACCGGCCTCTGGATCATGCCAACGGGCATGATTTTAACCATTAGCGTCCTTTTCGGGCTGGATTGGTTGGTGGCACTTTTAATGACGGCCGGTCTTCACGCGCTTTATCATTTGGCAGATTGGTTTGCCGGTTTCCCGCTAGCTGGGTGGAAAGTGGCACCGCCCGGATATGCCGCTTTATTGGTTATGGTGACCGGCATGATGATATCGCAGCTTTTGACCAAGCCAATGGCGCGCATTGGTTTGGTTCTGGCGGCAATCGGCGGGGTTATGTGGGCGTTTCGGCCAGTTCCTGACGGGGTTTTGTTTGCTGTTGGTCGCACGCCGCAATTGGTGTTGGCAGCGCATAATGGCACGGCACGATCCTATAAACCGCTTTCCGATTTCCTGTCATCAATGGCTGGATTGCGGATGGGGGAGGGCATTGAACAGGTTGATTAGGCACAATGTTTGCCACGCTGCAAACATGAATTTTCACATGGCATCAGCGCCAGCATTGTTATGAAAGCCAAAGGCCTGACCGCAGCGTGCAAGGATTTGGAAACGGCGTTTGTTTTAACAAGCGAAACGCCGCGCTATCCATGCTATAGCGGGAAACCAATTTATAATTTCAGTCAAAAAAAGGATATAATTACCTGATTTTTATTAATAAAAATAAATTGCAGCTAATCAATAATTTCGGATCAAGCCAGCAAGCTTGCCCTGCACTTCAACCTCACCCGTGCTGAAATAGCGCGTTTCATAACGTGGGTTCGCCGCNTCCAGTCCAACNCGCCCCGGTTCTTTTAACAAGGTTTTGAGCGTTGCTTCTTGCTGATTGATCAAGGCGACGACAATTTCACCATGCCGCGCGGTTTCGGCGCGTTGGATCACNACNGTNTCACCATCTAAAATACCCGCGCCAACCATTGAGTCGCCGACAATTTCAAGCGCAAAATGTTCACCGCTGCCAACCATGCTTGCCGGAATTTCTAAATGATTTGTCGGGTCGCTTAGCGCCTCAATCGGCGTGCCAGCCGCGATCCGCCCCAAAAGGGGAAGGCTGACCAGATTAGACGCCGTTTCAACGGCACGCGTGACGACACCGCCAGCCGCCGCCGATACCGGCTTTAAAATTTCAATAGCACGCGCCCGATTGGCAAGCCGCCTTATATAGCCGCGTTCTTCGAGGCCGGAGACAAGGCGATGAACCCCCGATTTTGACGCAAGACCAAGCGCATCACGCATTTCGTCAAAAGACGGTGGTATATCATGCTGTTGCATATGATCGCTAAGATAGGTCAAAAGCTCACTTTGTTTGCGTGTAAGCATCTTAAATCCCCGCCTGTTCCATTTCGTTCTGTTTATGTTCTACCAATGTTCCAGTGCTAGCACAAGCCCAAATTGAACAAAACGAATAATGGTTGGAATGATTGGCTTTGGATCGAAACCTGATCAGCGCAAAAGTGTTAGCCTAAATCGGGTAATGGAATGACCGATACAAAATCACCTGCAGCCTTGGCAGGATCAAAAGGCGGGCGAACAATCAGCGCATTCGCCATTGCCAGAACCGACATCATCGAGCTGTCTTGACGTGGTGCAGGCATAATCACCTGAACGCCATCTTTGGCGGTGATTTGTGCGCGAATATAATCTTGGCGCTGATCATTGACGTCAAGATCAACAGCAAGCGGCATTGAAAATTGTCGCAACGAAGCGGTGCCGCCAACCATATGGGCAATGGCTGGCCGTAAAAACACTAAGGCGCAGACGGCGGTTGATACCGGATTGCCGGGTAAACCAACAAGCGGGATGCCATCAACATTACCCGAAATAAGCGGCTTTCCCGGGCGCATGGCGATTTTCCAGAAATGAAGCGCATTTTGCCCGCTGCTTCCCAAATCTGACACGATATGGTCATGCGTGCCAACCGACGCGCCGCCAGTGGTCACAACAAGATCAAGATTGCTGGCGCGCCGCACCGCGTCAAGCATGGCTCCGGGCACATCACGGGCAATGCCAAGATCGACCGCTTCGGCACCGCATGCAGTTACAAAATTGGCAAGAAAACCGGAATTTGAGCTGATGATCTGGCCGGGGCCTGGCGATTCGCCGGGCGAAACCAATTCATCACCAGTCGATAAAACCCCAACACGCGGGCGCAACCGAACCGAAGCTTGGGTCAGACCGGCGGCAATGGCCAATCCAATTGCCCGCGCCGACAATAATGTTCCGGCGGGTAAAATCACCTGACCTGCGGTAATATCAAGACCGGCAGGGCGGATATAGCGACCGGCAATTTCGGCACTGCGAACGGTAATTTCAACATTGTCCTGTTCGGCGACCGGATCGACATCTTCTTGAATGACGATTGTATCGGCGCCATCAGGTATCGCCGCACCGGTAAAAACCCGAACCGCCTGTCCAGCAACAATTTTACCGGTCCAAGGATGACCGGCAGCGGATTCGGCAATGCGGGTCAATTTACAGGGGAATGATGTCAAATCGGCAGCCCGAACCGCATAGCCATCCATCGCCGAAACCGCCTGAGGTGGCAAAGTAAGAACCGCAACAAGGTCGTCGGCAAGGGTGAAGCCAAGTGCTTTATCCAGCGGTTTTGTGATGGTGTTCGTCGGCGGTAATAACGCCAAAATGGCGGCGAGGGCCTGATCAACCGGCAATAGGGGCGGTTTTTTGTCTGATTTTGATTCGTCTGGCCTATTCGGCATCATAAACGCCTGATTTACCGCCTGATTTNTGGGTCAGCCGAATATTGCCAATTTCCATANCNCGATCAACCGCCTTGCACATATCATAAACGGTCAGCGCGGCCGTCGAAACGGCGGCCATCGCCTCCATTTCAACACCGGTTGGCCCAGAAACGGCGCAGGTTGCAGTGATTTGGACGCCGGGCAAGGCCGCGTCTGGCACCAGATCAAGATGAACATGGTCAAGCCCAAGCGGGTGGCATAGCGGAATCAGATTTGAGGTTTGTTTTGCCCCCATGATGCCAGCCAGCCGCGCCACCCCCAGAACATCGCCCTTTTTGGCGGTTCCATCGGTNATCATGGCCAGAGTTTCAGGCTGCATCCGGATATGCCCTTTTACAATGGCAATGCGTTTGGTGTCGGCCTTGCTGCCAACATCAACCATATGTGCGTTGCCGTCANTGTCGAAATGGGTAAATTCAGNCATAGCCATTTTCTTCCTTCACATCAAAGCGCGTTTTAACCGGCAACAGGATTGGCCAGAATGGTTTTTGTTGCCGCGGCAACATCATCGGCACGCATNAAAGATTCGCCAATCAGGAAACAGCGTGCGCCAGCAGCCGCCATCCTTGCAAGATCTGCCGGTGTGAACAAGCCACTTTCAGCAATCGCGATCCGGTCTTTTGGCAAGTCAGGAAGCATCGCCGCGCCAACATCAAGCGATATGTCCATGGTTTTTAGATTGCGGTTATTAATTCCCATCAAAGGCGAGCGCAATTTTGCCGCNCGCGCCAGTTCAGCCGAATCATGACATTCAATCAGAACATCCATTCCATAATCAAAGGCAACCGATTCCAGCTCGGCCGCCAGCGCATCGTCAAGCGCCGCCATGATCAGCAAAATGCAATCAGCGCCCAGCGCGCGCGACTCAACGATTTGCAAAGGGTCAATCATAAAATCTTTGCGCAGAACGGGAAGGGTGACGGCTTCGCGCGCCGTAACCAGAAATTCGGGCGCGCCCTGAAACCATTTGCGGTCGGTCAAAACCGAAAGACAGCTTGCGCCGCCATCTTCATAAGCCTTTGCCAAACTTGCTGGATCGAAATCGGCGCGGATCAGCCCTTTCGATGGTGATGCTTTTTTTAGCTCGGCAATCAACCCATAGCCTTTGGCGCTATCATGCGTCAAAGCTGCGGCAAAGCCACGAACCGGCGATGCTGCCTTGGCTGCCTGATCCAGTGTGGCAAAGCTGGTCGTGCCGGCAAGCGTGCGGACTTCATTATGTTTTTCATCAATGATGGTGGCCAATACATTTTCCATCAGATCAGGCCTTTCCGTTGGTGATGGCGATCAAACCATCAAGCGCGGCAAGTGCCTTGCCCGACACAATTGACGCCTTGGCCATTTTTGCCCCCTGCTGTAAATCAGCAACATGCCCGCCAGCAACCAATGCGGCGGCGGCGTTGAATAAAACAATATCGTGATAAGGGCCGGTTTCGCCTTCAAGAAGGGCGCGAAGATAGCGTGCATTATGTTCGCCATCACCGCCGCGAAGCTGGTCAAGATGGGCGGTTGGCAGGCCGATATCTTCGGGTGAAATGGTGAATTCGCTTACCTTGCCATCGACAAGGGCGGCAACATGCGTTTTACCGGTTGTGCTAACCTCATCAAGCCCATCAGCGCCATGAACCACCCANGCATGATTGGTGCCAAGACGCGCCAGAACATGCGCAAATGGCGCGCAATAGCTTTGGTCAAAAACACCAACCATGATGCGTTTAACAAGCGCTGGATTGGATAAGGGGCCTAGAAGATTGAAAATCGTCCGCACGCCAAGCGCGGCTCGAACAGGCCCAACATGACGCATCGCTGCGTGATGGCGCGGTGCCATCAAAAAAGCAATATTAGCCTCGGCCAAAGCGCGTTCAACAAGTGCCATTTCGCAATCAAGCTTGATTCCGAGCGCCGATAAAACATCGGCTGCACCACTTTTTGACGACACGGCCTTGTTACCATGCTTAGCAACTGGAATACCGCATCCTGCAACGACAAAGGCGCTTGCTGTCGAAATATTGTAAGTGCCAAACCCATCGCCGCCAGTGCCGACAATATCCATCGCATCGTCGCTTGCCTGAATCGTCAGCGCCTTGCTGCGCATGACGCTTGCGGCCGCGGCAATATCATCGACCTGTTCACCACGCATTTTCAGCGCGATCAGAAAGGCCGCCATCTGAGCTTCGCCAACATCACCATCCATAATTGCGGTAAAACAGGCCTGAATCGCGCTTGGGCTCGGCCGTTCGCCAGCGATAAGCGCTGTTAAAGATGATTTCACAATATCAGACATGACCCATAATTTCCTTTATTGGGGATTTCCTGTATCGGGGCGGTTTGTGCCAGCATTGCCGCCTTATAGTCTTGCGGCTTTATAGCCTTGGGCAAAGTGCCAATTTCTTGCGCCAGACTATATTGTTCAAGACCGCGCAATGCAAGGCATGGCTGCCATTTGGGCGCGGCCGATTATCAAGGGGCAAAGCTGGCTGATATGCAGCCGCGCCGTGAAAACCCTTAAACATGTTAAATTATTCAGGTGATTTCCATGAGGAGACGGGATCATGACACGAAAACAACTTGTCACAAGAACCGAAATTGCCAAAATGGCCGGCGAGGACAAACGGCATTTTCTAAACAGCGACGCGCAGTATCTGCAAAAACCGCTTGGTGACATTGCCGGTTTGACCAAATTGGGCTTTCACCTGATCGAGGTGCCAATCGGGTCGGCGTCTTGTGCTTTTCACCGGCATATTTGCGAAGAAGAATGTATCTATATTCTCGAAGGTTCCGGAACAGCGCGCATTGGCGATACGGTTTTGCAGGTCGAAGCTGGTGATTTTATTGCCTATCCGGCTGGGGGTGAGGCGCATGACCTTCGCAATACGGGATCATCCCTATTGAAATACATCATTGTTGGCCAGCGGCTGGATTTTGACATTGTCGATTATCCTGAACAGGCACGGCGACTCTATCGCGCCTATGGCGAAAAGGGTGATCTGGTCGATATGGCGGTGATTGTTCCTCGCCAGTAACAGGCTATAAAATATGAGCCGGAAATCTCGGGTGAAAAGCCTAGGCGTGCATCTGATCGGGAAAGCGCTGGTCAAGCCGCAGAATTTGTGCCTCAAGCCGATCCAGCTTTTCACCCGATGTGATGCCGTGACCGCAGATTTCAAGAAATTGCGCGTGACCGCAGATTTCAAGAAATTGCGCTAAAATCCGGTAACCTGCCACCGAGGCGATTGATTCTGGATGAAATTGAACACCGTGAAGTTCGGCAGTATTATGCGAAATTCCCATGATCGCCCCGGCTTTGGTGTGGGCGGTTACGGTCAATTCGGCGGGAAGGGTGGCCTCGTCAACCACCAGCGAATGATAGCGCGTCACCGGAAACGCATCAGGGCATAACGCCAGAACATCGCTTTTTACCGCATTGCTTCGGGTTTTTTCGACGATTGATAATTTGCCATGTACCGGCGGATCAACGCGTTTGATTTCGGCACCAAAGGCCACGGCAAGCGCCTGATGACCAAGACAAACCCCAAGAAGCGGTGTTCCGGCATCTTTGGCGGCACGGATCAGATCTATTGTAATGCCGGCATTTTGCGGCGTTCCCGGGCCGGGTGAAATGATAATCCCTGCCAGATCGCGGGCAATCACGTCATTAGCCGACATCGCGTCATTGCGCAGAATCTCGACCTCAGCGCCAAGATCAGACAGGAAATGCCACAGATTCCATGTGAAGCTGTCATAATTGTCGATCAGAACGAACAAGATATTGCCCTTTTGCTAGCAGGTTAGTGATTAGGTCGCCTTTTAACGCTTTCTTATTTCTATCACTTGATTACAGGCTTTTGCCATAGCTGCCAAGCGCGCTATGGTCTAAATGAAACCTGCACAATAAGTTCGAGCGGCAAATGCAATGGGCGAATGCGATGGGTGAGGGGCGGTAAAACCCGAAAAAACAACGCAAAAATATGTGGTAAAATAATACCTCATAAATAACCCTCTGTAAAAATTTAGTAAATCTATTTTTCGCGCGAAAATAATATTTGACGCTATCGCCGAAACTGCCTATAACCCGCGGCAGGACAGCTTGTGATGCGTGGAGTGCCATGTTTCGCGGGCTCATTTTTTCTGGAGATGATAACATGCCTTTGCCAAGGACCTATGTTGCAACGCCAAAAAACATCGAGAAAAACTGGTTCGTCATCGACGCAGCCGATCTCGTTCTTGGGCGTCTTGCTTCGCTTGTTGCCATGCGCGTTCGCGGAAAGCACAAGCCAACCTACACACCAAATATGGATTGCGGTGATCACATCATCATCGTCAATGCCGAAAAGGTGCATTTGACCGGTAACAAGCGTAGCGCCAAGACCTATTATTGGCATACGGGCCATCCGGGCGGCATTAAAGAGCGGACTGCCGACAAGATTCTTGACGGTCGCTTTCCAACCCGCGTGATTGAAAAAGCTGTCGAGCGCATGATCCCGCGCGGACCGCTTGGCCGTCAAGCAATGCGTAACCTGCATATCTATGCAGGCCCAAGCCACCCGCATGAAGCACAACAGCCGGTCGCGCTGGATATTGCTAGCATGAACTCAAAGAATGTGAGGTAGTCATGGCCGAAGATACACAAAACACAGAAACACAAGCCGAAGGTTTGGCAGCATTAGGCGCAATCAGTGCAGACGCACCGTTTGCCGAAGTGCCAGCAGCACCGGCTGAGCCGAAAATCGACAATCTTGGCCGTTCATATGCAACAGGTCGCCGCAAAGATGCCGCTGCCCGCGTATGGGTAAAGCGCGGCACAGGTCAGGTTACAATCAATGGCCGCAAGCTTGAGGTTTATTTTGCCCGCCCTGTTTTGCAGATGATTTTGGCACAGCCATTTGATGCAACCGAGCGCACTGGCGAATTTGACGTGATTGCAACCGTTCGCGGTGGTGGCTTGTCTGGTCAGGCCGGTGCGGTTCGTCATGGCATCAGCCGCGCGCTAACCCTGTTTGAGCCGGGTCTTCGTCCGGTTTTGAAAGCTGGCGGGTTCCTGACACGCGACTCACGCGTTGTTGAG
>JGI20156J14371_10004404_pt1 | contig 10185 bp, 8 predicted proteins | sample COG_06_FD_14371 | JGI IMG/M metagenome (IMG submission 14371) | reverse complement strand
GAGGTTGCGGCCATGGTTCAGGCAGCAAGACAACTCGGTCATGATTCTGCAGATGATTTTAATCAAAAATTAATTCAAAAAATGAAACAGGAGCATTAATTTTGAATTAATTTAAGACACTGGATTTTTCTAAATACCTTAATTTTAAATGGCTTACGAAGCAGGTATGTTTTTTTATTTTTGCAACCCCAAAATCTTCAAAAACTTACTTTCATGGTGATGTGAATAACTTGTGAGAAAGTTAAAGTTGTCAGAAGCTTTTTTTTCTTGGTTAAGTTGTAAAAGTACTTCAAAAAGTCTCTACACCCTTTTCTACCCTTAACCACCTTAATCCTATATTGATTGCCTTGATTTATTTCATTAAATACTGATAGCCAATTACTTATAGCTTGAATTCGTTTTATTATCCCCTCATTTGTTTTTTTGATTATGAACTTATTTTCAAACTTATCATTTTCAGAAACTCTTCATTATCAGCAGGTTTTAACCCCTTCGCAATCCCTGTGAATAATTTCAACTCTACCACCCTATGACACAATTAACCGCCACTCCTGAAACCTTTTGGAGTTCGTTGCGTGAAAACCTTCTCGAGGTTATTCCTGCCGATACTTTCCGCGTGTGGTTTGACAACATCCGCGTCGGACACATGGACGAAGATGGTTGCGAATTATTAACTCCAAACGAGTTTTCTGCAATTTGGATACGGGACAACTACCTTGATGTGATCAGGCAAGAGGCCGACCGCTTGGTTGGTTATCCTTACTCCGTTGAATTACTTGGTTGTTACGAAGATGATTCACAGCAGGACTCGCTCACCAATCGTCTTAAGAAACCAGCGCAAACCAAGTCAAGCAGGACAACTGGACCATCTTTGCACGGTCGCTCTTTGGGAATTAATCCCAAAAATACTTTTTCTAATTTTATTGTGGGTGCAGGGAGTGAACTTGCCCATGCAGCGTGCGTGGCAGTCTCTAATGCCCCAGCTCATGCCTATAATCCGTTGTTTCTCTACGGTGATACTGGTTTGGGGAAGACACATTTAATGCATGCGGTAGCTCACCAAGCATTAAACCGTAACCCGGCATGCCGCATCGCCTATGTATCCTGTGAAAGGTTTACCAATGAGTTCATCCGGGCCATCCAAGAAAATTCACTTACCAAGTTCCGTTCCCGCTATCGCAGTGTTGATTACCTGATGATTGACGATGTTCAATTTTTAGCTGGTAAGGAACGTATACAGGAAGAATTCTTTCACACTTTTAACGAGATCTATGAATCGCAAAGACAAGTCTTTTTAACTAGCGACCGACCTGCGGGAGAAATTGACAAAATTGAAAGCCGGTTGCTTTCCCGTTTTCAATGGGGGCTGGTTGCAGATATTCAACCACCTGACTGGGAAACCCGTGTTGCTATCTTAACCCGCAAGGCTGATGCCATGGGCATCTCGATCGAACCTGAAATTCTTGAGTTTTTAGCCAAAAATATTTCCCGGAATGTGCGCCGCATGGAAGGTGCATTAACCCGAGTAGCAGGCTATGTTGGATTAACTCGAAAAAAAGCGGATTTGGAAACGATTCAGCGTTTACTCCGGGACATTCTTCGTGAGGAAAATCTTAGCCGAATCACCATCGAGACAATCCAGAAAAAAGTGGTGGATTACTACCATTTAAGAATGGCAGACATGCTTTCACGTAGGCGCCCTGCAAACATAGCTTTTCCGAGGCAAGTAGCAATGTACCTTTCCCGTATTCTTACAGAACATTCCTTACAAGAGATTGGAGGAGCATTTGGTGGTCGTGATCATGGAACCGTGATTCATGCGTGCAAAACTGTTGAGAATATGATGGATCAAGATACATCAATCAAAACTGCAGTTGAGTTGCTAAACGAGCAATTGTCCCAGTCGATGTCTTGATCGCCTTTATTTAGCTTCCAAGCTTGAACAATTGCTTGGATTCTTCTAATTCATTCGTTTACCATGAACGAACATAACACTACAGACTCNTCCGAGGNAAATTTTTCTTCGGGCGTTGATAACCAAGCGGTCAANTCCTCTGAACCAAATCAAGAGCAGAAACTNGAAATTGCCAAATGGGTGGCAGAGGGTATGGGGCTTTCAGATGTCCAAAAAAAGATTAACACCGATTTCGGCATGGTCTTAACCTACATGGATGTACGCTTTCTTGTTGATGATCTAGATTTAACCCTGGTGGATCCTGAAAAACCGGTTCCACCTAAAGCTGATGAATCTGTTTCTGATACCCCATCATTAGATGATCAATCACTTGGTGGTGGTGGTGTACAGGTTGAGGTAGATGCGGTAACACCCCCTGGAGCTATGGCTAGTGGTAGTGTAGTCTTTTCGGATGGAGAATCCAAGAAATGGTCGGTTGATCAGTTTGGTAGACTTGCTATGACTGGTGGATCCCCAGATTACAAACCAAGTGATCAGGATGTTATGGAGTTCCAACAGCAACTTGAACAATCGCTTAGAGGCCCTTCGCTTTAATTCAATTTAATTCAAATTCGTTTCCATGGGAGGAACGCGTTAGGGTATTATAAGGTATTATTGCTTAGAACTGGTGGATTGCATTAATTCCCCGATTGCCTCAATCAAAATAGATAATTCTAAATCACCCTCGCTCTTCTTGGGTTCAGATACAGGCCAGTCTGGGAGGCTCTTCAATAATTCGACTGGTCCCTGAGAAAAATTATTAATTCTAAGTTTTCCAAATTCTAAATAAACCAACTCGCCACTCCCAGCTATTTCAGTTTTGTAAACCTTGGATGAGGCTGTTGGATCAATTTGGTTAAGGGTAAAGACGGTTCCGCGGTCTGAAGAAGCGGGTGGTGAAAACCATATTCCTTTTTGCTCGAGAGCGTGGGTTAATAAAACTTCTCTGCCCTTCGAGGTACCTAGGTATGAAACTTTCAAGTTTTCATTGGCTTGCTTAATAAAATCTTCAAATTTTCGACCAAAATTTAAATTGAAAGAATAATTAAAAGAACCTGTGTCGGAGTCCCTAATGATTTCAATTTTTGGCAGGGGATAGGCTCCGCCGGTGGTGAAAGATATATTTTTTCCTGATGAGGTGAATATTTGGCTACCGTTTGGAGAAACTTGATAAGAAAAGAATGGTTTTTCATTTTGCTGAAAATGAAGCACTACCATTTCTTTCTTTTTATCTATTCCGATTTGAAAATTTAAAATCTGTTTCTCATCGGGATGTATCCATGCACCTTCAATCACAAAAGCATCTGCATCCTTTTGCCAATGCTCGTACAGTTTTTCAAGTTGTTCAAGGAAGAGAGCTTTTCGACTTTCTCCAAACTCGGTACCATCGCTTAAAGATCGGGCGGTTTCTATCCAAGAATCTGAGGAATTAGGATTGGATTCACCCAGGGTCTTGAGCAGGGCAATTGCACTTTCTTGGTTACCCCTAAGCAGATGAGCAAAGGCGGTGTAAACTTGATACTTGGGAGAGGTTGAAAGATCGTTTGGTAAATTGGATAGATAGGTTAAGGCAAGATCAGCTTTGGGACTTACTCCAAAAAGGGCCGATTGAATCGTAGACTCTAAAAAGACTTTGGATTTTTTTTCTTCATTTGTGAGTCGGTGAGTGAAGTATTTGATGCAAAACTGAGCTTCGGGATGGCTAACTTGTCGAAGACGAGTAATTTTTTCCATGGGAGCATTCTCAGAACGGCAAATTGCCACCAAAGTTCCAATATCTTTATTTTTCTCTTCCGTGACATCAAGGGCTTTTTCTAGGCTTTCCAATAGTTGGGAGTTATCAGACATTTTTACGACTAGGTAGGTACGAAGGAGCAACGAAGGATCGGCCATTAACTCAGGGCCGTGAATACGGGCAAGCAGTACGATGGCATCGGCAAAGGATCGTGCAAATTCCTTTTGGCTTAAATCTGCTTCAGCCACCTTGACTTTCAGGAGCTGGGTTAATCTTGGTGATCCCTTGTCAAAGGAGCTAATAAAATGAAGGCTTGGAAGTGTTCCTAAATACTTAAACAGCAAAAGGTCGGTACCTCGAACCACCGACTTTAGATTCTCGGCGGCCTTACCCATCATGATCAAATCCANGGCAACCCGCGGAGCTTCTTTTGAATCCGGTTTTTCGTCTAAAAAATCATGAGCTAATTCAAGGTAGCCACTGAGGTCTCCACCTTCGATAAAATCTTCATAGAAAGGAATACGTTCTTCTACTTGAGCAAGAGCGGGGATTATTCCGAAGAAGAGTAAAATAAGACTGATCGTTGATTTAATCATTAAGTTCGTTATCTCTTTGAGTGAAGTGAAAGGTCAACAAAAACAACTAAATGAATCCTCAAAAATTTCCAATGTTTTAGAGATATCAATTTTCTGGTGAGCTGCACTGATAAAACAAGTTTCGTAAGAAGAAGGTGGTAAATAAAGACCTCTTTTGAGGCATGCATTGAAAAAGGCATTAAAGTTTTCATGCTTTGCCTGGGTTGAGTCTTCGAATTGAACGACCGGACTTTCGGTGAAAAATAAACAAAACATCGATCCGACTTGTGGGACTTGCAATGGAATCCCTCTAGACTGAGCCATTTCTTTAAGACCGGAAGATAGTTCCCTCCCCATTGATTCCAATCGATCATAGGGGCTCGATTCCTTAAGTAGTTTGAGGGATGCAATGCCAGCAGCCATCGCCAACGGGTTTCCGCTCAAGGTGCCGGCTTGATAGACAGGTCCAATGGGGGATAAGTGATCCATGATTTCCACTTTTCCACCAAAGGCACCCACGGGAAGTCCGCCTCCAATTATTTTTCCCATAGCCGTTAAATCTGGTGTGATTCCAGTCCTTTCTTGGACGCCACCCAAACCCAAGCGAAATCCGGTCATTACTTCGTCAAAGATCAGGACTACCCCGTGTTCGGAACAAAGTGAGCGCAATCCTTCAAGGTAGCCATCCATTGGTAAGATTAAACCGCAATTTGCCGGATAAGGTTCGACGATAATGGCGGCTATTTGTTCAGAAGTTGATGCCAAGGTATCTGCCACGGCATTCAAGTCATTGTATGGTAGCACTAGGGTTTCGGCGGCAAACGATGCGGGTACCCCGGCACTGTCTGGATTTCCTAAGGTCAGGGCACCGGAGCCGGCCTTCACTAATAGGCTGTCCACATGACCGTGGTAACAACCTGCAAATTTAATGATTTTATCCCGACCGGTATAACCTCTAGCCAAGCGAATAGCTGACATAGTAGCTTCTGTTCCGCTATTGCACATACGAACCTTTTCTACCGAGGGTACGAGTTCGACAATTAATTCGGCCATTTCCACTTCAGCAGGTCCTGGGGTACCAAAGCTCGTACCTTTACTCAGGGCGTCACTAATTGCTTCACGAATTTTGGGATGATCGTGTCCGTGAATGGCCGGTCCCCAAGTGCAGACATAATCAATTAATTCCTTATTATCTGCAGTGGTAAGACGACTGCCAGATGCTTTAGCGGTAAAAAAGGGCGTGCCTCCCACAGAGCGGAATGCCCGAACTGGAGAGTTTACACCTCCAGGAATAATTTTTTTGGCTCTTTCAAACAGGGATTGAGAATTTTTCATGGAAATAATGATAAATTAATTGCTGTATTTTTGTACGATAGGCATTCGCCTCCCGATTCCAAAGGCAAGAGAGGTAATTTTGAGACCTGGAGCTGCTTGTTTTCGTTTGTATTCGTTACGATCGACGAGCCTGACAATTCTCCTCACGGTATCTTCCGGGTAACCTTGTTCAATAATAGCATGTATGGAGAGGCCATCTTCAACATAACTCTGTAAGATTCCGTCCAAAATATTATATTCAGGTAGGGAATCACTATCTTTTTGGTCTGGGCGAAGCTCAGCAGAGGGAGGTTTTTCAATGGTGCTCAGTGGAATGATTTCGCCATTTTTATTCATGTGTCTGGCTAGCGCAAAAACTTTGGTCTTGGGTATATCGGAAATGACCGCAAGGCCGCCACACATGTCACCATAAAGAGTACAGTATCCAACCGCTAATTCACTTTTATTTCCGGTGGTTAGCAGAAGAGCTCCTAACTTATTGGAGACTGCCATGAGTAAAAGCCCTCGGCTTCTTGCTTGAAGGTTTTCTTCGGTAACATCTGGGCTCATACCAGCAAAGAGGGCAGCAAGTTCACTTTCTGCAGAGTCCACAATTTTCTGAATCGGTAAAGAGTGGTATTCAATACCGAGGTTTTCAGCAAGACTCCGTGCATCGTCTTTGCTATGGTCGCTTGAAATCGATGAGGGTAAACTTATGCCAATGATGTTCTCTCTTCCTAAGGCTTCAACTGCGAGTGCCGCGGTAAGTGCTGAATCAATTCCACCGCTCAATCCAATAAGTCCTTTTTTGAAGCCGCTTTTGTGGGTGTAATCACGCAAGCCCAGGACAATGGCTTGGCGAATGCATTGAAGTTCATTCTCGTTTAAGGGTTCAATAGGCAGTGTTTTTTCCAAATCGACTATTTGGCAACTGCTTTCAAAAGATGGGCAGAAATGGGTCGGATTTGCGGAGCTATCAAGGACCACGGAACTCCCGTCAAAGATAAGTTCGTCGTTTCCTCCCACTGAATTGACATAAACCAATGGACAATTGATTTTTTGCACCACCTCCTTAAGGATGGTAGACCTTTGTGTTTTTTTATCAATATGCCAGGGACTCGCAGAAAGGTTAATCAATAAGTCCAGTTTCTCACCTGCGATTTCGTTGACTGGATTTTCTGAATGCCGGGTGCCATTAGAATTCCAGATATCTTCGCAAATAGAGACCGCAATTTTTTTCCCTGAGAGAGAAAAATATAGAGGACTAGTACCGCTTTCAAAATAGCGGTCCTCATCAAAAACATCGTAAGTGGGCAAAAGTCGTTTACGAAAAACTTGTTTTACTTCGCCTTCAAAACAAAGAGCAGCCGAATTGTAATAAGATCGGCCTTGTTTTAAGTCTATCTTCTCGGGGAAGCCTAAAAGGGCAGGGCATGCATCTGTAAGCTTTGCAAATTGATTTAATTTTTCTGCACAATCCTCACCAAATCGTTTTTTGAGTAATAAGTCTCGTGGAGGGTATCCACTTAGGGCAAGTTCAGGAAAAATAACCAGGTCGGCACCATCGCTCGAAAGTTTATCGTAGGCACATCGTAGGATATCAAAATTACCGGTTAAATCTCCAACCGTTGAATTTATCTGAGCAATTCCAATCTTCATCTTGTTGAAATGTGGATATCAGTTAACATGCAAATATCAGCTTATTATGTCTGCCGATCTTAAAAAAGCCACCCAGAAGCCGAATTATTCTTTTGTTTTGGCATCCGGCTCTCCTAGAAGAAAGGAACTACTGGCCAGACTTCTGGAGGATTTTATTGTAGAGACATCAGCTGTATCCGAATTGAAAGTACACCCGGATGGATCGATTCCATTAGCAATGGAAAATGCCAGGCTGAAGGCTAGTGCAGTTTCTCAGCGTTATCCCGATAAATGGGTTTTAGGAGCAGATACATTGGTAGTTTTGGGAGATGATTCTCTGGGTAAACCAATTGACTTAGTTGAAGCCAAATCCATGTTGACTCGATTGTCAGGAAAAACTCATTCTGTTCTTACAGGAGTTTGTTTAGTGAATCGTTCCCAAGAGATCGAAAAATGTAAGGTAGTTAGTTCTTTAGTTAGTTTCAAGGTTTTGGACGATTCTACAATAGAAGAATATTTTCAATTTGTTAACCCCTTGGATAAGGCTGGTGCTTATGCTCTGCAAACCCGTGCAGATTTAATCGTCCGCTCGTTCAAAGGTTCACGAAGCAATGTTATCGGGCTTCCGATGGAGCTTTTAAGAACATGGTTTGATCAACTTGATATTGTAACCTAGGTCAAAAGCTGAGTTTACACTTCGATTGTTGGCTGATGTACTAATTAATAACTAACTTTAATTTTGATTAAAAAATCTCTCATTGTCCTAGCCTTATTATGGGTCGCGTTTTTAGGAATCATGATTTTTCGAGAAAAAATTGTGGAGTTTTTAGGGGGTTCAACAAAACCAAAAGAAATTGTGAAGCAGGAAATCCCTCAAGTTGCCCCACCGCAGCCAGTTAAAGTGGAGCCCAAAACTCTTGAAGTTATTCCTTTTGAGCCTTTGCCCGATAAACCAACTGCACCTCCTCCGATGTTGGTAAGAGAAGTAAAAAAGGAAGTAATCCCTGTTGAAAAAGCTACCAATCAAGAAACTCAAATCGAGAAGGTGGAAAAAATACCGGAGCCTACATTTGGTTTAATCTGCACCAAGTACGAAAGGATTCCTTCTCGATTTCGTTTGGCGTCTTGGGAGGGTGTTAAGAAGGTAGAACTTGAGGATTTAAGCAAAATCGACCCTGTAACCAAGAGACATCCGAGGTATTGGTTGCGACTTCGAGTCCCTTACAAAGAGTTGATTCATGTGACTTCAAAAGAATCGTTTTTTAGACCAACTAATATGCAAGATCCCAACAAGAGACTGCTAGTGCAATCCTTTGAGGTCAAAAAGGAAGCCTTGTCTTATTCAGTCCTTAAAAAACCGATTGGCTATTTAATATTGCGTGACTTTAAAATGGGCGGACCTCCTTTTCAGTTAACAAGTGAGATGGATTCTCCAATGACCTCTTCATATTATTTGCATTTCGAACAAATCATGGGTCCAAAAAAATTCTTTCATGATCTAACTGGTAAAAGAAATGGTCATAAATTTGGTGGGTGGGGAATCGAGTATCAAGTTACTAATCAAAACTTTGCCCAAAATAAAATAACGGTCTTGAGGAAAGACTTGAAAACTCTCAAATTAGCTAAAAAGGACTTGAGTGGTCCGACCTCACTTTAAAAATTTTTATACAATGATTATAAATAATAAAATTTTCCTAAGCTTCCTTCTTCTTTTTTCCGCTCTGCATGGTCACCAATCGGAGCAAGAGTCTGATCGTTGGATCAATGTTAGTGGAACTGGAAAAGTAAGTGCCTCCCCCGATCTCGCCATTCTGCGTATGGGTGTTTTATCCACTGCTAAAACCGCAAAATTAGCAACTGAGTTAAATAATGCGTCAATTTTGAAAATTTTTGATGTTCTTGAGGAGATGGGCGTGGATGAAGAACATTACGAAACAGCTCGATTCCAAATTACTCCGCAACGCCAATATCGTAAGGGCTTGCCACCGTTAGTTACCGGCTATCAGGTATCTAATATTATCGTTGTTCGTATTTACGATCTCGATCGGGTGGGAGAGATTATGCAAACCACGGTTGATGCTGGGGGAAATAATTTTGAGTCTCTTAGCTTTGCGTTGGATGATAATGAAGAATATGTGGAAGAAGCCAGAGTCCGGGCGATGGAAGATGCATTAAATAAGGCAGAGATTCTTGCGGGTGCTCTTGCTTCTGAAAAATTTCCTCAAGTGAAAGTTGGGCTACCCCTCACCATTCAGGAATTGGGTGGTTCCAACCATCCTATTCATGCACGTAGAATGATGCATTCTGATGCGATGATGGCAGAAAGTGTACCTGTCCAAGCCCCAAGTGAACTTAGCACCGAAGTCAGGGTACAGGTAAAGTTTGCTTTGGAATAAGGATTGTCCCTTTTTCTCAGGCTGTCTAGTCGTGCTCACCTAAATGCCTGCGTAGCTCAGTTAATAGAGCAACAAGACTCTTAAAGTTAACTAAGTCCCTTTAAAATAGGGTCTCGCCTTTATCTATCGCAATTTAATTAGAGGTATGGACACAATCAGGCAGATATTTTCAGTAAATTGTCACATAGACACCTTCGCTTGCTCAATCTTTTCACCTACAAAATACGAAGATTTGATATCAATTGTCGAGTAAGGCAGTTGGGAATGGTAGGGGCGGGGGGGCTCGAACCCCCGACAAATGGATTAAGAGTCCACTGCTCTACCAACTGAGCTACACCCCCAACGAAAGTCAGAACTATAAAAGTCCACCTTTTATGATCAATGATAAAAAACTATTCCTATTGCCCTTTTTAACAAAGGGCTAAGGTCCCAGTTGCGAAGATGGACGAACTGGATCTTACGGTAGCATCTGCGGTTGTAAGGTTTACCTTCATTGGAGGAAAGGATTTTGATAAAGGCATTTTTTTTTTGGGGGGGGCCAAACTTTCTGAACCTGTGTTCGGCTGTTTTTGA
>JGI20156J14371_10004392_pt1 | contig 10207 bp, 10 predicted proteins | sample COG_06_FD_14371 | JGI IMG/M metagenome (IMG submission 14371) | reverse complement strand
CGCGCCACACTGTCGTGGGGCGCGATGGCGCTAATGACGGCGTGCACCCGCGCCATGACCGCCTTGAAACTAAATTCCGGCGCCACATCGGCCAGCCCATAGACCGAGGCGTGGCGCATTTGGCTCGCTACTTTGGCGCTTTTAATCAAGGCCTTGCTTGGGACACATCCAAAATTAAGACAGTCACCGCCCATCTCCTTGGCCTCAATCAGGGTCACCTTGGCCTTTACCGCGGCGCCGATGTAGGCAGACACCAGTCCGGCAGCGCCGCCACCAATGACGATGAGATTGCGGTCAAAGGTTTTGGGACGCTGTGACTCCCAACGGGCATATAGCTGACGCCGCTGCCAGCGCGTGAGTGCCCACCGCAGCAAAAATGGCAAAAACGCCAAGATGACAAGCGAACCCGACACCACCGGCGACAACAGATCGGATACGTCCGTTATCGCAGCCAAGTGCTTACCCGCGTTCACATACGCCATGGTGCCAATGAGCATGCCGACTTGACTCACCCAGAAGAATGTCCAGAGTTTGATGCGCGTGAGCCCCATGGACAAGTTCAATAAAAAGAACGGAACGATGGGGAGCAATCGCAAGGAGAACAGATAAAACGCACCGTCTTTTTCTAGCCCCGCTTGCAAAGAGGCCAAGCGACTCCCCCATCGCGCCTCCACCCAATCACGCAGCAAGTAACGGGCGCTCAACATCGCCAAGGTCGCCCCGATGGTTGAAGCGAACGAGACAATCACCAAGCCCCAACCAAACCCAAACACGGCGCCTGCCACCAAAGTAAGCAACGTCGCCCCNGGCAGCGACAGCGCCGTCGCCCCAATGTAGAGCAAGCTAAAAACAGCAATGAACGCAAAGGGTGATGCCGCATAACGCGCCGTCAATTGCGCTTGACTGGCCTGCAAACTAGCCAGGCTTAAGGCATCTCCAGCAACGATAACCACAACGAACAAGGCGGCCACGACGCCTGCCGTGATCCAAATTTTTCTCATGTCTTGTCCTCTAGGGTGGGTTGAAAAGTTTTGATGCCGGTCGCAATCCGTGTACCCGTGGTCAGCACGCACAACGCAGAGAAGACATAAGCGATAACAGGGAAAGCGCTGGGGAAAATGCACATCAACACAAACGCGAGCAAGGTCTCACCGCCCTCGGTCAAGCCACCCAAGAAATAAATTCCTTTTTGCAGTGCACCGGTCGGCGCCAAGGCGCGCTCCTTGGCTAAGATGGCATAGGCCAAAAAGCTCGTTCCTGTGCCGATAAAGCTCGCAAGTAAAACGGCGGCAGGCAAGGCATTGGTGTCAGGCGATGCCACCGCAAACCCCAGCGGTAGACACGCATAAAAGATGAAGTCCAGCGTGATATCTAAAAACCGGCCACGGTCTGTGGGTCTATCCAACCGGGCCAATGCGCCGTCAAGTCCGTCGCACAAGCGTGACAACAACAGCAAGGCCAAACCCCACAAGAACGCTTGCACCGCAATGGCAAGGGCGGCACCAACGCCTAGCCCAAAACCCAGCCATGTGACGGTGTCGGCCTGCACACCCAACGTCTGCAATCGCTCCGCTACGTGGCGAAAAACAGGCGTTAACCGCGCCTGCAAATAGTTATCCAACATGTGTGGCCTCTCGCTGTAAGGTGTGCACGCGACCGCTGGCGGGTATGTCGCGACGGTCGTGGGTAACGAGCACCGCAGGAATACCGCGTGCATTCACCTGCGCATATACCCACGCACGCATTTGGGCGCGCAAGGTCTCATCCAGTTGGGCGAACGGCTCGTCCAGCAAAATGGCTTTGGGCTTGGCGAGCAATGCCCGCATGATGGCAACGCGGGCACGCTGGCCACCCGATAAGGTCCCCGGGTCGCGATCCCCAAAATCTGCTAGTTCAATCTCGGTCAACGCGGCCTGAATGGTCGCCGCCCGTTCGACCCGTGGCATACGCTGGGGCACCGCAAACAGCAGGTTCTCCGCCACCGTCATGTGCGCAAATAGCAGGGCCTCTTGATACACCAAGCCAATGCCTCGTTGATGTGCGGGCAAGTGCGTGATGACCTGCGAGTGAAGTCGAACGTCCCCCACAAAGGTGAGCGGCTCTAGGTCGACAGACACGTTGCCCAGCGTGCCGGCGATAGCCGCCAGCAACGAGCTTTTCCCAGAGCCGCTAGGCCCCATGATGGTGAGCACCTCACCCGGCGCCACCGAAAACGCATCGTCACGTATCCAAGTGCGCGCGCCCTGCCCCAAGGAGACGGTGTTCACCTGAAGACCTTGGGTTGTCATGAGGCCGATCTCGCAAATTGGCGCGGTCGTCCCATCACGCTGGCAAGCCAAAAAATAGCAATGGGCAGCAGCATTTGCAACGCCGCATACGCGCTCATAAAGGTGCGTTGCCCGTTGGCGGCAAGCGTCACAGCCTCTGTTGTGACGGTATCGAACCGCCCGGCGCCCACGTACAACGTGGGCAGGTATTGCGCCACGCTAACGGCAAACCCGATTGCCCAAGCGGCCATCAGCGCAGGCATCAGTTGCGGCCACTTCACGGCAAACAAGTACGCCCACCGCGATCTGCCAAGGCTGGCCGCTACGGCTCCTTGGCGCGCATCCACCGATTGATAGGCAGGCTCTAGTGCCAACAAAACATAAGGCAAGACCATCACTGCATGCGCACCAATCAAGCCCAACCATTGCCCCTCTAAACGAACAAACAAGGCGACGCTATANAGGCCGATGACCCACACAATAGCGGGCAANACCATCGGTAACAACAACCACGGACGTAGCGCNGCGTGCCATGCGCGTGGCGCCAACTCAAGCCACGCCATGCACCACGCCATACAAAATGTGGCCGATGCGAGCGCAAGCGCGAAGGTNTTCCATAAGGTCGCCGTACTGCGCCCAACTTGTTGCCACGCGCCCATCGTCCACTGCGCTGGCCATACATGGGGAAACGGCCACAGACCCGACACGCTGCCAACCGCGAGCGCAAACCATGACAGCAGGTAAGCAACGAGCAAAGCAGCCCATAACCCATACGAGTGGGCATAGCGCTTCGCGCGGACAGTCCAACGGGGTGGCACACCGTGGGCTGACGTTGCGAGCGACACCGGCGTTGTCAAAGGCGGCCATTGCACCACTGCCATCGTGCCACGCACCAACAACCAGCGCGTGGCGCGCCCATACATGATCAGCGCGGCCATCAACGCGACACACCCCGTCAGCACACCAGCGGCCACCGCCCCCATGGCTTGTTGCGCCACGTTGGCATCGCCCAACCATTGCCAAGACAAAACGGCGAAGGTCGGCGGCGTGGTCGGCCCCAAAATCAATGCCATATCCACTACCCCTAAGCCATAGGCGACCACGGCCAGCAGGGGCCATCTCAGGGTCAGCGCAAGTTGTGGCCAGACCACCCGTGCAAACGCGGCGCTAGGCGGATAGCCTAGTGTCTGCGCCAGTCCATACTCCGATTGCCAGCGGCGGCGGATGTCGTCACGGCGCAGTTGTGTCGCGCCAATCCACAACAAAAACGGTACCTCTTTGAGCCACAACGCCAATATGAGACCGAGGCCCCACGGGTCTTGCGTGGTTGACCAATCTGGCGGCGATTGAAAGCCTGTCAATGTGGGTGAAACCAGACGTAACAGCCAACCCGATGGCGACAACCACAACACGAGTGCAATCGCCATCGCGGCATGGGGTGTTGCCAACAGAGCGGGTAGGTGTTGCATCCAACGCATCAAAGTCTGATGGACGAAACCAATCGCGAGTAAGCGCGCCGCCGTTAGCCATGCCAAGACCCCGGAGACCAACGCAGTCCAAACAGACAGGGCCAGCGCCGAGCGAGCTTGCGGCTGCTGCCACAACGCGTGCAGAGCCGCGCTGTCAAGTGCTTGCCCTGCGACCGCGAACAGCGCCCAGGCAATTGGTACGCTGACGATGAGCGCGAAGAAAATAACCGCTAACCGATGAGACACGCTACGACGCGCAGTCAGTGAGAGGTTCGCTAACAGCATGACTGGGGATCGGGTGCTCGCACCATGTTACTGACCGTAGCGACGAATCCACTCCGCCTCAATGGCCTCAACCCAAGACGCGTGCGGTTCTTGCAACGTGGGGACGGTGCGGGCCAACTGGCCTGGCTGCAAGGCACCGGAGAAACGGGCTTGGTCTGCGGCACTCAGACGAGCCACATCCAGCACGGTGGGATCACCCCACACTGAAATATCCGCCTTGCGGGCTTGGGCCAATGGCGATAACAAGAAGTTGGCGACCACCTTGGCAGCAGCCTTGCTCGGCGCGTTGTACGGCATCGTGACGAAATGGGTGTTACCAATCGTGCCGTTCTCAAACTGCCAACTCTGTACGGTGGCCGGTAGGCGTTTGGCCGTGATTTCGTTGGCCGCTTGATTGGGGTTAAAGCTGATGCCTATCCATAGCGCCCCGTCGCCCACCATTTGTGTCATCGCAGCCGCGCTCTGAGGAAACTGCTTTCCGCCACGCCATAGATGGGGGTGTAAGGCATCCAAAAATACCCACAACGCCTGCGTCTGCGCCTTAAAGGTGTCTGCATTCACCGGTTGAGAGAGTACACGCGCATCGGCGGCAAACTCAATAAGCGCCTGCTTGATGAAGGTGGTGCCGTGGAAGTCGGGGACCCGTGGGTAGGTTGAACGACCCGGGTTTGCTTGGGCAAATGTCAACCACTCCGCCATGCTTTGAGGCGGAGTAGCCACGCGGGCCCGGTCGGCAAAAAACGTGAGTTGCGCCATGCCCCAGGGCGACTCTAAGCCATCGGTTGGTTCTGAGAAATCCCTGAGTGTGCTGGGCTTGTTAACCGTATCTACCCATTGAAAATGGGGTAACGCGGTTGCAAATGGCGGCGCCAATAGGCCCTCGCGCTTCATCGCTGCGAAGTTTTCGCCGTTAATCCATAGCAGATCAACCGTGCCACCTTGCTCGCCGCGACCCGCCTGCTTTTCAGTGCGAATGCGCTTCACCACGTCGGCGGCATCGCTTATTTTTACGTGCTGGAGGGTGATACCGTGCTCACGTTTCACCGTTTCAGCGACCCAGTCTATGTAGGCATTGATAGGCTGGCTACCCGCCCACGCATTGAAGTAAACCGTTTGACCGCGCGCGGTCTGCTCCACCGTAGCCCAGTCGGCTGGCGATGGTGATGGTGATGGCGACGACGTTTGCGCGTGCGCAGCACCCAGCGTGAGCAAGGGCGTCATACACAGCAAAACCAATACGCGACTGGCTTGCCGAACACGTGATGAGATAAAAGTAAATAGTCGCATGATGCTCCGGCGATAGCCCGAGACCTTGGGCAGTTGTAGGACGCGTGCACCGAATATGATGACGCCTTTTATAATCCATTATAGTTACATTACTGGTGCTCAACTCATGGGACACCCGCAAAACCCACATTAGCGGTACCGGTAAAGGCAACAAAAAAGGCGCCTCAGCGCCCTTGTTGCAAACCACTCAACCCTATCAAGCCATGCCGGGGTTATTCGCCATGTTTTTGACGGTCGGCATGTTTAGCTTGCGCGCCTTGATGGTTTTTTCGCTCTTGAGGTAGGTCTCCATCACGTCCCAAATGGGCTCACCCTGCACGCCTTCTGCAACGGGAGCCCAGCCGGCGACCTTATAGGCTTTACCCGCATCCACGGATTTGCCATTGAGGCGCATATCGCTAATGCGATTGCCAGAGGCGGCCAAGGGATCGCAGGTGTATTCCAAGCCACCCACACGCACCATGTCCCCGCCCTGCTGGTAGTAAGGGTCTGGGTTGAAGAGGTTGTCGCACACGTCCTCCAATATGGTTTTGATGTTGGCACCCGTCAGGTTGCTCACAGTGGTGGCGGGGTAAGTTATCGCCACTTGATCCATCAGATGATCACGCGTGATGGCCTGCCCTGGCAAAATCGTAGTGCCCCAGCGGAAGCCGGGTGAGAACGCGATTTCAGCGTCCTTCACCGCCATCAGCCCATCAACAATTAATTGGTCCCACGACCCATTAAAGTTACCGCGGCGATACAGCAAGCCTTCACTGATAGCGAGTGTCTCGCTAAGCTTGGCCTCATAGGGTGCACGGGCCTTGTTAATGTAAGCGGCCATCTCAGCATCCGCTGGCAGCAGATTGGCGAATATGGGCATGAGCTTATAGCGGAAGTCACGCACTTTGCCGCCCTGCACATCAAAGTCCAAGACCCCTAAGAACTTAGAGTTAGACCCCGCATTGGTCACCAGCGTCTTGCCCCCACCGTTGGTCACAATAACCGGCGCCGGTACGCCGTCATGGGTGTGGCCACCCATGATGGCGTCTATGCCCGTGACACGCGAGGCCATCTTGATATCAACGTCCATGCCGTTATGTGACAACACCACCACCACTTGTGCGCCCTCACCACGCGCCTTATCGACCATCATTTGCATGTGGTCGTCTTTGATGCCGAACGTCCAATCAGGCACCATGTAGCGCGGGTTGGCAATCGGGGTGTACGGAAAGGCTTGTCCAATCACAGCGACCGATACGCCGTTCATTTCACGCATCACATAGGGCTTGAAGACCTGGTCCTCAAAGTCAGATGTGTGGACATTTTGGGCAAGAAATTCGATGCTACCTGCAAAATCTTTTTCAATGATTTCATTCACACGCTCGGCACCCAAGGTGAACTCCCAGTGTGGAGTCATGAGATTAACGCCCAGCAGTTTGCAGGCGTCCACCATGTCTTGGCCCTTGGTCCACAGCGCGGTCGCAGAACCCTGCCAGGTATCACCACCATCGAGTAACAGCGCATGCGGGCGGCTAGCACGCACTTGTTTCACCAAGGTCGCAAGATGCGCAAAGCCACCGACTTTGCCGTAGGTTTGCGCCGCTTGCTCAAAGTTTAGATAGGTGAAGGCGTGCGCTGCGGGCGTCCCTGGCGCAATTTTGAAATACTTCAGCAGGTTCTCACCGACCAAGTGCGGCGGGCGTCCGATGGCCTCTGAGACACCCAGATTCACACTGGGTTCGCGGAAGTAAATAGGGTTTAACTGCGCATGGCAGTCGGTGAAGTGCATAAAGCTGACATTGCCGAACGCTGGCAACTCATAGAGCTTTTGGGCCGCGGCCATGTCACCCGCCAAAACCTCTTTTTGGCCCAGAGCCATACCGCCCGCACTGGCCACTGCCAACACTTGCAAAAATTCACGACGCCCGATACTCATACAAATATCCCTTAGTAATTGACTACTGATATTTAAAAATAAAAAGAAGTCGGGTACACAGGCCCGACGACATACCGAAAAGCGGGTGGCCGCAAGGGCTGGCCTGAGCCTTGCCCTGCAGACACCCGGTTTTTCTCAGTACTGACCACCCATTATTGGTTCACAGGGGACTGTGGGTCCAACAACAGTGCCATCACGTCTTTAATCTGGGCTTCGGTCAGGATACCGTTGTGGCCCACGCGTGGCATATTCGAACAGGCATTGTAGGCACGTGCATTCCACAACTTGCCCCATGTGTACTCAACCACGGCTTTCGCAGCGGGGCTATTGGGATCGGTCACACCACGCAACTTGCCGTAGTTGTACAAGCTTGGGCCCAAGGTACCGTAGGAGACCTCTTCCTTGCTGATCTGGTGACAGTTGTAGCAGTTACCGCCATTGACGCGGTCAGCCTTGTCTTTCCATGTCAGGCCCTTGCCGCTTTGAGCAATTTTCTCGCCTTTGGCGTGGTCACCTAAGAACTTCCCGTCGGTCGGCCACTGGATGGTTTTCAATTGCGCGGCCTCAATGGCGGCAGCCACATCAGCGGCTAGCGGCTTACCCGCAACGTTCGCCGCACTGCACAGGCGGTTGGCTTCGTCTTGTTGTAAGCGTTCGACCTTGGCGATGCCTTTGCTTTGGAAAGAATTGGCGGTAATTTCCGCAGTCAATTTATCGGCATCTGCACTAGAAATGCTGGTTGACATACAACCGGCAAGCACCAGCGTTGAACCAAAGAGGGCGAAAGGAATAATTTTTTTCATGTTGCGTTCTCCTTAGCGCTTGATAGCAGGTGCGATGCTCTTGGCATCCTTGGCATTGACGCCCATGTAGACCCCTAACGCAATGGTTGCATCACTTGCGAACTTAGGCTCAGGGAAACGCTGCTGGCGGTAGCAATCGTTTAAGCGCTTTTGCATGGGCCACATCTGACCGTTACCCACGCGGTACGCAGGCCATGCGGCAAAACCAATGCCGTCGCCCGGGTTGCCAGTGAGATTGGGCAGGCCTTGCAAGCGAATGCGCTTGTTATCTTCGGCGTGGCAGGTTGCGCACGCGAAGTCATGTGGTCCTGAACGCATGAAGAAGAGGCGCTTGCCCACTTCGTACATTTCGCGCTCTTTTTGGTGGTCCTGGGGCACGTTGATCTTCAGCTCGCGAGAGGCACCCGCCACATAGGTCGCCATGTCACGACGTTCGCTTGCTCGCCCTTGGCGTAGCCTGTCTTCAGGATTTTGGCTTCATCAAAGCCCTGCAAACTCACCATGCAAGTGACAATGCGCGACTCCAAGTCTTGCACGCGGCCGGTATCCGCAAAGTAGCGCGGCAACTCGACGAATGCCGCAGCCACAACCCCGGGACCTTTACCGAGGTCGCATTTTTCCATCGTCGCGTTTTTGGGACCGCGTGGGGTCGTCCAAAGCTCTTCACCCGACATCTCAAACAACTCAGCGGGGTTGCCGTCTTGCAGCATTTCTCGGTATTGCGCGATGCCCGCTTCCACGTCGTTGGCATGCGCCAGCCCCATGACGCTGGACGCGAGTACGGCAACTAAAGCCAATTTGCGTTTCATATGTATGTCTCCTGTAAGGATAAAAAAAGGTCGAATCACTTCGACCTATAGGCAACTAGCATCGATCAGGAGATCGTAACCTCGTCCGTGCGGGAATCGCCTTTGTTGTCTTTCCAGCTGATCGCAAGCTTTTCACCCGCTGCACCGCCTTTGAAGGTAAAGGCCAAGAACGGATTCTGAGAAACCGCTGAGCCCCACTGGGCAGTCAACACGGTTTTTCCATTGTGGCTCGCGGTCACATCTGTAATGTGATGCGCAGGGATGCGGTTGCCAGAGCTGTCCTTGCGCTGGCCACCTTCCATGATGTGCGCCATCAAGGCACGTACGGTTGTCTCACCATTTACCGCTTTTGCGCGGATTCGCATTGGTTTTCCCATTTGTCTACTCCCAGAAAATGTCTATCAGTAATTAAAAAGATGCAGGGGTGGTATCAACCGCCGCAACCGCCCAACGTTACTTTTGTCTCTTTAGAGGCGGCGTACAGCTCGCCGCCCGCCTTGACAACGACAGTCACTTGCGTGCTGGTGCCCATCTTGACGCGCGTCTTCACTTCAGGGTCTGTGCCTTCTGGAAAGCTAAAGGACGCAGCCAATGGGTAGGGGTTCTTTTCAACGAAGAACCACATATCGGTTGTATTGGGGATTTTGCTCGCAGCGCCCACAGGCACCACCGCACCGTTTTCAGCGATGTCTGGCGTATTGACAGCGATGTCGGCGCTGGTCGTGGGGGTACCGCCCAAAGAGGCGATCGCATCAGCAAAACTCTTGGTCGAGAATCCTGGCGCGCATCGGCAGCTACGGCCTGCGCCTGGGTGATGATGCCCAAGGATACCAACGTACCCAGCACCCCGGTGGTTTTGATCACTTGACGACGTGTCGTGTTCATACTAGCTCCTTAAAAATTGGTTTGGAACACAAGGTTAAAAATCCAAATAGCCCGCCATGTTAATCGCTGCCTTATGACGCCGAGAAATAAGCTGACTATTTATGCACATACCGGTCGCGACATTTAGTTGGGTGCGCCGGCCAAAATCCATTCGGCAAGTAGCGTGGCATCCGCGGGCGTCAAACGCCCCTGTGCGGGCATAGGGATAGGGCCCCACTTACCGGCACCGCCTGCTCGGATGCTCGCCGCCAACGTCGCGACATCCCCGCCTTTGTACTTATCTGCAACGGCCTTGAAGGCGGGCCCGACTAATTTTCTATCAACCGCATGGCAACCCATGCAGGCATTGGCTTGCATGAGTTGCTTGGCCTTACCCGCATCAACAGCCAACGCAGGGCTACTTGCTAAGACGGTGACGGTGAGCGCAACAGCGCTAACAATGTTATTCCATTCATTCATAACTGTTATCTTATATCTAAGGCTG
>JGI20156J14371_10004389_pt1 | contig 10210 bp, 12 predicted proteins | sample COG_06_FD_14371 | JGI IMG/M metagenome (IMG submission 14371) | reverse complement strand
TGCCAATGCAGGAACCATTTTTCTTGATGAAATTGGAGATATGAGTTTATCTGCACAGGCAAAAGTGCTGCGAGCTTTGCAAGAAAATAAAGTACAGCGCGTAGGAAGTGATAGAGATATTAAAGTAGATGTTAGGGTCATAGCGGCAACCAATAAAGATTTGAAAAAGGAAATTTCAGAAGGAAATTTTAGGGAAGATTTATACCACCGTTTGGCAGTAATATTAATTGATGTACCTGCTTTAAATCATAGAAGAGAAGATATCCCGCTACTGGTAAACCATTTTGCAGAAAAAATAGCCTCAGAGCACGGTACAGCTCAAAAGAAATTTAGCCCAAAGGCCATTGTACTGCTTCAAGAATATGATTGGACAGGAAATATAAGAGAATTACGCAATGTTGTTGAACGTTTAATTATACTTGGTAGTGATCAAGTTACAGAAAAAGATGTCACCCTATTTGCCAGTAAATAGTAGTAAAAAACACATTGCCTTTGCAGTTGTATTGCTTATTGATAAAAAACACCAAATACTATGAAAAAGTTACTAGTTGTATTGCTGCTAATTTTTACGGGTCAAGCTTTAGAGGCCCAAAACACAAGTGAGAAAGATGCGGCCATGTTAGAGGCTATCTATAAAGAGTCTCTGCTCAACGGAAATAGTTATAATTGGCTAGATCATCTGTCAAATAAAATTGGGGGACGTCTTTCTGGATCTATCAATGCTCAAAAAGCAGTACAATACACCAAAGAAGAACTAGAGAAATTAGGCCTTGACAGGGTTTGGTTACAACCAGTTATGGTACCCAAGTGGGTTCGCGGTTTAAAGGAGTATAGCTTTATGGAAACCGGCCCTGGTGTTACAAGTGTCATGAATATTTGTGCTCTTGGGGGTTCTGTAGCCACTCCAAATGCAGGTTTAAAAGCCAATGTTGTTGAAGTTTCATCTCTGGAGGAGTTAGATGCTTTAGGCAGTAAAAATATTAAAGGAAAAATAGTTTTTTTTAACCGCCCAATGCGGGCAGATTTAATCCAGACTTTTGAGGCCTATGGTGGGTGTGTAGACCAGCGTTACTCTGGAGCAAAACAAGCAGCAAAATATGGCGCCGTTGGTATTGTAGTGCGCTCTATGAATTTACGCAATGATGATTTTCCGCACACTGGCGCTATGAGCTATGGAGATTTACCTGCTAGCAAAAGGATTCCTGCCTGCGCAATTAGCACCAATGACGCTAATAAACTAAGCAATACCTTAAAGCTGATTCCGGAGCTTAACTTTTATTTTAAGCAAAACTGTAAAACATATCCAGATGTAGAATCCCACAACGTTATTGGTGAAATTACAGGGAGCACCTACCCAAATAAGTACATGATAGTGGGAGGACACCTAGATTCCTGGGATTTGGGAGACGGATCTCATGATGATGGCGCTGGTGTTGTACAATCTATGGATGTACTACGTTTATTAAAAAAAACGGGATATACCCCAAAACACAGCATTCGTGTTGTATTGTTTATGAATGAGGAAAACGGCTTGCGTGGCGGTAATGCCTATGCCACACAAGCAACCCTAAAGGCAGAGAACCATGTCTTTGCTTTAGAGAGTGATTCTGGAGGGTTTACCCCAAGAGGTTTTTCTTTTGATTGTGATGCTGCTAATTTTTCGCAAATACAAAGTTGGCAACCTTTGTTTAAGCCCTATTTAATTCATTATTTTGAAAAGGGTGGAAGTGGCGCAGATATAGGCCCTCTGAAAAAAGAAGGTATTGTACTAGCTGGGTTGCGTCCAGATAGCCAGCGCTATTTTGATTACCATCATGCAGAGAACGATACTTTTGATGCCGTAAACAAAAGAGAGTTAGAACTAGGAGCTGCTACCATGACAAGCCTCATCTATTTAATGGACACCTATGGCGTAAAAAATAGCCTTACTCAAATTAAAAAGTAATTTTTTAAATTATAGGTTTAGGGCCTATTTTAAATCCCACCATACCACAAAGAATTTTTCAATAATAGCGCCACTTTTTTTATAAACGTGTGGTGCTTTTTTGTTTTCTAGTGATTCTAAAATTTTGACTTGTATTTCTTTAGCATTACACCAATGGGTAATAGCTTTGGGTGGGAGTAACCACTGTTTTTTCTCTACAATAGCATAGCTGCAGGTGTCCTCGAGGGTAAACTGGTGGTAATACATCCAGTACCCTACAACACATTTTTGATATGCTTTTGGGAGGGCAAGTTTGCTCTGTCCAATAGGCAGGTACAATGACGCTGCTAGATAACATTGTTGTGTAGCTTTTGAAGCATTAAAACCTATGTTTTCTAGAAGGTTTTCTGTGTTTTTATCAAACAACAATGGGAATTGTTTTTCACGCAGTTTGGTTATTTTATCTTGTAAGGAATCCTTTTTGTTTGGTCCTATCCATTTTTGCTCAAAGGTGCCAAGGCTATCGGGGTCAAATAAGTAAAACTTACAAGATAGCTCTACATGTATTTGAGTTTTTGTTTTTTTCTGCTCAAGTAAATAGTCTAACTCTCCTATGGTTTTTGTAGGGCTTTGTATTTGGATGTTTGAAGCCAGTAATTTGTAGGGCTTAGATTCTTTAATAATACTTTCAAAAATAGCTTCTGCTTGCCTGCCTAGCATCGTGTCTGGAATTTCAAAGTTGGAGCTTACCAGTTCTGGCAAAGAAAAAGTATTGTATGAGAAGGCAGCTCCAAATACGTCTAATACTGGAATTTCTTTAAAGTGAGCATGTATTGCAATTGGCTTACTGATGGTGTTATTTTTTTATGACCTGTTCATATTTTTCGATCCACAACTGTGGTGTCATCTTGGTGCATAATTGGGCAATCAAATCAAAAGGGATTTTTTCTAAGTTTTTAAAACGAATACAACTTTTCCCCATGTCCAGTTTAGTGCTAACATGTTTTGGGTACTCCTTTACAAACCAATGCAATAGTTGTGGATCGCTATATATTCCAGAATGGTATAAGCTAATGTTGTTTTTTTGAGAAGCCAAATGTATAAAGGGTAATGGCAGGCTAGGGTTTACATGATACCCATCTGGATATATACTGTGAGGAACAACATAGCCCAACATACCGTAACTTATACATTCTTCAAACCCTTTAGGGAGGTTGTCTAAAATGATGTTTCTTAGTCTTGTCATGACCTGTATGCGCTCCTGTGGTAGCTCATCAAGGTATTGCTTGGCAGTGGTTGCTTTAGATTGCATTTTTTATTTTTTTAAAGGTAGTTATGTAACTTATAAAGTGAAATAGTAGCTGCTAAAATTTTAGCAATATAAGTTAGTTTTTATTTATGGGATAATAATTAAAAACCTAGTGTTCAAAACCTGTAGGTTTTTATCTTTGCATGAAAATAAAATTTCTTGTTAGCCCAATATACAAAAGAATTCAAATACAATTTAAAACTAGCTACTCCTGTTATTTTGGGTATGCTAGGGCATACTCTTGTTGCTTTTGTAGATAATATAATGGTAGGGCAATTGGGTACCGCAGAATTGGCGGCAGTTTCTTTAGGAAATAGTTTTATGTTTATCGCAATGTCTTTAGGGATTGGTTTTTCTACTGCAATTACACCCTTGGTGGCAGAGGCAGATGGAGAAAACAACTTTGAAAAAGGAAAATCTTCTTTCAAACATGGGCTGTTTTTGTGTACAGTTTTAGGCATCGCATTGGTAGGGGCTGTTTTTCTGGCAAGACCTTTAATGTATGCCATGAAGCAACCCACAGAGGTGGTGGATCTTGCCATGCCATACCTTACATTGGTTGCGGTATCTCTATTGCCTTTAATTATATTTCAAGCATTCAAACAATTTAGTGACGGCCTATCGCTCACGCGGTATCCAATGTATGCTACCATTTTGGCCAATATTATAAATGTAGTGCTTAACTACATGTTTATTTTTGGGAAATTTGGCGCTCCTGCTATGGGAGTTGTTGGAGCAGCTGTTGGTACACTAGTCTCTAGAGTTGTGATGGTAATTTACCTTTGGTTTTTGTTATATAGCAAAGAACAGTCTAAGGCCTTTGTAACACATATTAAGCTTTTTACCCTCTCCAAAAAAATGCTTAGTAAAGTTTTAATCTCGGGTTTCCATCTGCACTGCAAATGTTTTTTGAGGTTGCTATTTTTACAGCAGCTATCTGGCTATCTGGGGTGCTTGGTAAAAACCCACAGGCTGCAAATCAAATAGCCTTAAACCTATCTTCCATGACTTTTATGGTTGCTATGGGCTTTGGTGTTGCTGCGATGGTACGGGTAGGAAATCAAAAAGGGCTCAAGCGCTTTGATGAATTGCGCCGTATTGCTTTTTCTATCTTTTTACTGTCTACCATTTTGGCGGTAATTTTTGCTATTTTATTTTTTATCTTTCATCAATCTTTGCCTAGTTTATACCTTAATTATGACAACCCCATCGAGGCCTTAGATAATCTTGAGGTTGCAAGTACTGCCGCTACCTTACTTTTAATAGCAGCTGTTTTCCAAATAAGTGATACCATACAAGTGGTCACACTAGGGGCATTACGGGGTATGCAAGATGTAAAATTACCTACTCTTATTACTTTTGTTGCCTACTGGGTAGTTGGCTTTCCTGTCATGTATTACTTGGGTTTACACACAAGCTATCGTAGTGCAGGTATTTGGATAGGTTTATTGGCCGGTCTAACAGTTTCTGGAGTACTTTTATCCTGGAGGTTTCATGTACTCTCTAAAGAGCTAATAGCTTCCTCTTAATCTACAACTACTCAAGTGTCATTGAGGTGGTTTTTACTAGCAAGGTACTCGAGATTTTTTATTGTAATTTTGTAGTCTGTATTTTTTAATACCCAACAATAGCATAGCTTTATAATTAACACCAACTATTCATGGAATTCCCAAAATACCTTCTTGGCGATAATAGCGATTACCCATCTGCTGTTTTTGTTATACACACTGCTTTTCCTCGTTTTATTATCAATCTTGAAAATGATGAGGTAGAATGGTTAGAAGATTTTGATTCACAAGATCAAAAAGAGCTTGAAACTGAGACCGAAAATTTTATTAAAGAAGCCAGTGCCTTTTATGATAGAGAAATAGATCGCTACGAAGATGATTGAAACCCTGTTACAGTATGATGAACAATTGTTCCTGTTTTTAAATAACCTAGGCACACCCTCTTGGGATGAGTTTTGGCGTATTGTTACAGAGAAATGGTCTTCGTTACCTCTGTATGCTCTTTTACTTTTTTTAGTCTTTAAAAAATTTGGGTTAAAAGCCACTTTGTTGTCATGCTTTGTGCTGCTATTATGATAACAGCTACAGATCAATTAGCAAATTTATTTAAGTACATACTATTTAAAAGACCACGTCCTTGCCGCGAGCAGGAGCTAGAATTACTCATGCGCTTTGTGGCAGATGGTTGTGGTAGGTATGGTTATTTTTCTGCCCATGCCGCAAGTAGTATGGCAGCAGCAGTATTTTTAGGGCTGTTATTAAAACCCTTTTACAAAACACTTCCATTTTTATTACTACTATGGGCGAGTGTGGTGGCCTATTCTAGGATTTATCTAGGTGTGCATTACCCCCTTGATATTATTACTGGAATGTTTTTTGGCGCTTGGATTGGACTTGCTGTTTATAAGCTTAATGTATGGGCGCAGGGGCGTTTTACTTTGTAGAGACTAAAAATAAATCCCGCCATAGCCTTGTCTTGTGTTTTTTACTATCTGTAGGATAAGGATTAATATCGTATCGTGTTATCTTCTTTTTTTGATAATCTTTAAACGTAGTTTCAAAAAGTGTACGATCCTCTTTGCCTACTAAAACTCCAAAAGTATTAGTTTTTGGGATTTGGATACTATCTTCTTTCTTCATCACAGGGATAGTGTGGCCATAGTCCCAGATAATTTCAGGTGTAAAATAGGTGAATTCATAGACAGAAATAGCTGTTTTATCCTGCCATGTTTTTAATTCAGTAAAGGATCTATATTCTTCNTTTACGAGTGTAGATGTGGCTAATGGCATCCCAAAACAAATAGCAGANACAATAAATGCTACTGTAAGATATGTAACTGTAATTATGTTTTTTTTCTTTAGTTGGCTAAATATTAAAACACCTATGCTGCACAACACAATGCTTAAGACTATAAGCCAAATCCAAGGAGTTGTTGGTGTGTTTTTAAGAAATATATACCCTAAAACAGGTGTTGCAATTCCAATAAAGGCTATAATTCCAAAATTAAAATAGACAGGAATTGTTTCTCGTTTATCTTTTAAGTCCTTAAATTTTCGAAATAAATACTCTATATAAAACCCAGTATTTAAGGCTAACGGAATAAGAACAGGTAGTAAGTATCTTGATTTTTTTTCTGGAATAATTGATAAAAGAAATACAGAGCAAAGGGTCCAAAGTAGTGTGAACTGATACCCCTTTTTAAAAAACACCCTGTTCTTTAAATAGGGATACAACAAGCTTATAAATGCTGGAATACACCAAATTCCACTCTGAATAAAAAAGCTCCAATAGTAGTAAAACGGCCGTACGTTATAACTTGTCCAATTTGTAGTTTCTTTGGTGGTGGTGCAATCACTTGTTGTGGATCTAATAAATAGGTGTAAATGTGCCACCATCCAGATACTAAAAGTGATACAACTAAAAATAAAAGAAGAGGTAGTACTGATTTTGTTCCTTTCTTAAACTTAAAGACAAACCCGTATGCTATTAAAAAAGGCAGTAGTAATGCGTATAGAGAAACAGGCCCTTTGCTCATAAATGAGCATCCAAAAAATAGAGCAGCGAGTAGCATTCGTTGGTATTTTTTTTCTGGAGTACTGAAAAACAAATAGAATTGATAAATAGCCGCCATCATAAATCCATGGGTAAAAATATCCCACTGCCCATTTCTGCCAGAGAAAACAATAAAAAAAGAGGTGGCAAGAATTAAACTACTTATAAAGGCGTATCTGATATTGCCAGTGAGTTTTTTTGTAAAAGTGTAACTTATACGTATTAGTACTACAGTAATGATAGCCGCAGGGATTCTCATTGCAAAAACACTTTTTATACCAAACAAAAATGCTGACCCTGCAGAAAGCCAAGTAGGCAATGGAGGTTTTTGGTATCTTGGTTCCCCGTTTAAAGTGGTAAGCAACCAGTTAGAATCTTGCAGCATTTCTCGGGCTGTAACAAAATTTCTTGCTTCCATTATATTTACCCACAAGGCATCTAGATGGGCCGTAAACAGTACAATACAGATAAGTGTTAGTAGCAATAAAGGATGCTCTTTAAGATACCTCATAATGTTGTTTTTTCCAGATAAAGATATTTCGGATGTATATTACCAACCCTGCGCAATGACCTATAAATAATACGGGGTCTTCTCTTATAATTGCATAGCTCAAAATTAACAGAGCACCTACAACACTCATTCTCCAAAATCCAATGGGTAGTTGAGAGCTTTTGTTTTTTTCAGAAGTAATCCATTGGTATACAAACCTAAGGGTAAAAGTTAACTGCGCTATAATGCCTAGGGTTAATAACCAAGTAGGTATGGCCTTGTTTTCAAAAAGCGAAACCATATCATACTGGCCATTGTTGTAGCCGTATATTACTATGATAACTGGAAACACCAATAAAAGCCACTGCAAGGCTTTTGGAGATTTTTGCCACTGCCCTTGTAATTGCAAATTTCTAATATAGATATAGTAGGTGAGGGATTGCCCCAGCATAATAGCAAAATCATCTCTAAGGTAGCCGTACACAAATAATAAAAAGGAGGCAAGTAAACTTAACTTCCAAAATAGGGATGGGGTAACAACTTTATTGTTTTTTTCAGAAAGTATCCATTGCAAAAGCAAACGTCCAGAGAAGAGAAGTTGTGCGCAAAAACCTATGGCGTAAATAATCCAATCACTCATCCTTTGCTCGCAATGGTGTAATTAATGTATTTTTTTTTCATCCACAGATATGCAAAACAATCTAGTAGTGGCCCAAGTAACCGGTTCCAGACACCAAATTTTGCTATGCCCGCTACTCTAGGGAAATGCCGAACCGGAATTTGAATAACCTTGCCTTCTTGCAGTAAAATCATGGCAGGTAAAAAACGATGTAAGCCCTTAAACATTGGGATGCGTTTGGCGTATTGTGTTTTAAGTACTTTTAAAGGGCATCCTGTATCATCCATGCCATCATTGGTAAACCCGCGGCGGATACTATTTGCAATGGTAGAAGACATGTTTTTAATAAAATTGTCTTTTCTGTCTGCACGCACACCTGTTACTAGATCATAGGTATCTATATGTTCTAGAAGCTTGTTGAAGTCTTCGGGGGTTGTTTGTAAATCACTATCTATATATCCAACAAGATCTGTAGATACATGATCAAACCCAGCTTTAATAGCGGCGCTGAGACCTTTGTTGTTTTTAAATGAGATATACCCAAAGGCTTCATTTCTGTCACAAATAGTCTCAATTATGGTAAGAGATGCATCCAATGAACCGTCATTTACAAAAAGAACTGCTGTTTTTTTTATAGCAATTTTGGTGTATGCCAACAACTCTTTTTCAACACGGTTTAAATTATCTTCTTCATTGTATACTGGTACTATGATGGTAAACTCGTACATATTGTTTTACTAAAATGTTTTTACAAAAGTATTGTTTTTTAATAGAACCTTGCCAAGATACAATTTCAAACTACATGGAGTGAGAAAAGTGTAATGTCTATAAATTGTCCTGGTTTTTTGTTTGGCTAATAAACTCCTTTAAAGCAACCCCGTAAGTAGATGCTTTAATTTTAGGGGTTAAGGTATTGTATATGGTGTCTAGATATTTTGTGTTTGCATTGTAAATTTCGCTTAGGGCTAGAAAAGGAGCAATTTCATAGTCTTTGTTATTAAGTGCATAGTTTACAGTAGCTAGATAGCTACTGGTTAATACTCTTTTTTGTAGTTTGTCTATAGAGTCTATGGCGCTCATGTTTTTGTCCTTGGCGGCACTAATAAGCAACTGAGTGAGATTTTTGTTTCTATCTGTGTACCGTTTGATGAGCGTTTTGTACTGGCTGTATTTTTTTTGATTTTCAGAGCCAGTAATTACCGCGTTTTCTAGAAAATTGTTTAGTTTGGTGTTAATAGAGATATCTCCAGGTTCTGCAAAAAATGCAATGGCACCAACCTCTCTGTCTATGTTTTGTATTTTCAAGCTCAAAAAGTATAGTTCTGGGCTTTCTATTATCTCAGAAAAATTAAAATGAGCATCTCCCTTAACCACCATAGAATCTATGGTTTTAAACGTGTTGTTTTCGCTTTTTTGGAGCAGTAAAGTACCCTCTTTCATGCCTTTTACAAAACCTGTAAGGCGCATTTCATTTTCTAGTGGGGTGCAATTTATTAGGGTAATAACGCTTAAAAGCAGCAGTAATATTTTTTTCATAGCAGCATGTAAATTAACATGGTAAAGATGAGTTAAAATTTCAGAAAACAAAAAGGAGCATCTCTTTAATTTATATAAGCCATAGGGTTTATCCTGCAGCCGCCAGTTGCATTAAAAAAGTACATGCCACGGCGCCAATAGTTCCAATTGCATACCCAAATACAGCCAGTAAAACACCCACTGTTGCCAAAGAAGGGTGAAATGCCGAAGCTACAATAGGAGCAGAGGCAGCACCGCCAACATTAGCCTGTGATCCTACTGCTAAAAAGAAAAACGGCGCTTTAATTAACTTAGCAACTAGTATAAGTAGTCCTGCATGAATACTCATCCACACAGCGCCAATAATGATGAGTTGCCAATTATCGAAAATGAGCATTAAATCCATCTTCATACCTATGGTAGCCACAAGTATATAAATAAAAACACTTCCAAATTTACTTGCGCCTGCCCCTTCATAGGTTCTTAACTTGGTGTAGGATAATACAATCCCGATAACAGTGGTAATAGAAATCATCCAGAAAAACGAAGAACTTAAAAAGGTAAATAAATTACGGGTTAACCCAGGAGTTAAGCTATCTACAAAATCTGTAAAAAAGGCGCTTAGGTAGCCTGCCCCAAAATGNGCNAGGCCAACAGTTCCAAAGGCTATAGCTGCAAGAATCATTAGGTCTGTAAGTGACGGGTTTCTGCTCACCTGTTGTGTGTAGTTGGATACTTTTTCTTTGAGGGCTTCAATGGCAGAGGTATCTGCGCCCAACCATTTGTCTATTT
>JGI20156J14371_10004370_pt1 | contig 10234 bp, 4 predicted proteins | sample COG_06_FD_14371 | JGI IMG/M metagenome (IMG submission 14371) | reverse complement strand
AACTTGCCAGCATAATTCTCAATTAAAATTCCAATAAATCTCTCTAAAGATCCAAATAACGCTCTGTGTAACATAACTGGAACCTTTTTATTTCCATCTTTTGCTACATAAGATGCGCCAAGTCTATTTGGTAAATTCAAGTCTACTTGCAAAGTTCCACATTGCCAATCTCTTCCGATTGCATCTCTTAATACAAATTCAATCTTTGGACCATAAAAAGCTCCTTCTCCTTTATTAATTGTATACTCTAGTTTAGATTGTTTTATTGCTGAAAGAAGCGCCGCTTCAGATTTATCCCACACACTGTCATCCCCAACTCTTTTTTCTGGTCTATCTGAATATTTTAAAATTACATTTTCAAAACCTAAGTCTTTATAAATTTCTAAAATTAAATTTGTTACCGATAATGACTCCTCTGTTATTTGATCCTCGGTACAAAATATGTGGGCATCATCTTGGGTGAATGCTCTAACTCTTAATAGTCCATGTAAAGCTCCAGATGGTTCGTATCTGTGCACTTTGCCAAATTCAGATAATTTTAACGGCAAGTCTCTATAACTTTTTAAACCTTGGTTGAATATTTGAACACAGCCAGGACAATTCATAGGTTTAACTGCAAAAGTTTTTTCATCAGGAGTTTCAGACGTAAACATGTGTTCTCCAAATTTATCCCAATGTCCTGATTTTTCCCAAAGAGTTTTATCTAAAAGCTCAGGAGTATTAATTTCTTTGTAACCAGCAAGTCTTTGTTTTGCTCTCATGTACTCAACTAATCTCTGAAATAATAACCAGCCTTTCTCGTGCCAAAATACGGCACCTGGACTTTCTTCTCTAAAATGAAACAAGTCCATTTCTTTTCCCAATTTTCTGTGATCTCGCTTTTCAGCTTCTTCCAATCTATTTAGATAATCATCTAGTTCTTTTTTAGAACTCCAACATGTTCCATAAATTCTTTGAAGCATCTCATTATTAGAGTCTCCTCTCCAATACGCTCCTGAAACTTTTGTAAGCTTGAAAGCTTTACCTATTTTTCCAGTCGAAGCTAAGTGGGGGCCTCTGCACAAATCATGCCATCTGCCATGATGATAAATGGAGACCTCCTCATTGGAGGGTATGCTCTCTATAATTTCTGCTTTATATTTTTCTCCAATTTTTAAAAAATGTTCAATTGCATCATCTCTTTTCCAAACCTCTCGATGGGTTTTTTCGTCACGGTCAACTATCTCACCCATTTTTTTTTCAATTTTTTTTAAGTCTTCTTCGGTAAAAGGCTCTTTTCTTGAAAAGTCATAGTAAAATCCATTGTCTATTACTGGGCCAATTGTAACCTGAGTGCCTGGATAAAGTTCTTGGACTGCCATTGCTAGAATATGAGCAGCATCATGTCTTATTACTTCTAAACCTTCTTTATCATTAGGAGTAATAATTCTTACCTTTGCGTCTTTAGTAATTTGATGGCTCAGATCTTTTAAATCACCATCAACTTCCATTATCAATGCAACTTTCTCGAGCGATTTGCTAATTTTTTTTGTTAAATCAAAACCAGTAATAGATTTTTCAAAATTTATTTTTTTTCCGTCTAATAATTGAATTTGTGGCATTAATTTTTAATTAATTTTTTATATTCTTTTAAATTAGATTGACACATTATTTCAACATCAAATTTTTTGATAATATTTTTTCTACCTTCATTTCCTATAGATTTCAATTCATCTGATGATAATTGAATAACAGTATTTAAACTTTTAGCAAGTTCTCTTGGATCATCATGATTATACAAAAAACCAGTTTTTTTATTAATTACCGTTTCTTTTGACCCACCGATATCGCTTGCAATAATTGGCTTTCCCATTGCTTGGGCTTCTACTGAAACTCTACCAAATGCCTCTGGCTCTACAGATGATGAAACTATAACGTCTGCTAAAGAGTAAGCTAAAGGCATCTCTTTGCAATGTTGAATAAATTTTACCTTTTTGTTCAAATTATACCTCTCAACAAGATTAATTAATTTTTTTGAATAAACTTTTCTACCTTGATCCGACCCGAGTATTATTGCTTGAAAATTAGCAACATTATAATCTTCAATTAATATATTTAATGACTCGATAAATTTTTCTTGTCCTTTCCAGTAAGTTAGTCTTCCTGGCAAAAGAATAGTAAATTTATTTGAAGATAGATCCCATTCCTGTTTAAGTTTTTCTTGTTTAAGAACCGATATGTTCTTTGAATTGAAATAGTCTACATTTATACCTCTGAAAATTACTTTTAGTTTATTTGCTCCACCTAAATATTCACTATAATTTTCATTTATATGGCTAAATATAAAATTTGATCCAGCAATAGTTAGTTTTGCTCTAAGCATAATGCTATTATAAAATTTTTTTATATTGCTTTTAAAATTATAAGTTCCATGAAATGTAGTTACAAAAACTCTTCTTGTTATTATAGATGCAAAATAGCATGACCATGCAGGAGCTCTGCTTCTAGCNTGAATAATATTTATCTTAAATATAATAATGTAAAGAATTAAAANCAAAGTATTAANTAATATTAGAAAAGGATTTTTAGAATGAACAGGTAGCCTAAATAATTTTACTTTATCTTTTTTAANAAATTTTAATAGTTCTCCACCAGANGTAGCTAAAAATGACCCGCAATCATTCTCTGAAAGAAAATGAGCGATATCATAACAACCTGTTTCTGCTCCGCCATAACCAAGCTTAGGTATAACTTGAAGAACATTTAATTTAGTAGTCATGTTAATTGTTATATAATAGCACTTAAATATTTTTATATGAAAAAATTCAAAAATTTAAAATTATCAAAGTCAAAAAAACTCAGATTTATTGATAATTACTTTAAAAAAAAACTTTATATTGTTTTTTTACATGGATTTATGTCTGATATTGAGGGAAAAAAACCTCAAACGCTTCTTCGTTTTGCGAAAAAAAATAAATTAGGTTTTTTGGCGCTTGAATATTCAGGTCATGGAAAATCATCTGGTAAGTTTACTGATGGTAACATCAGTAAATGGACTAACGACGCAAAAATTGGAATAAAAAAAATAGTTAAAAAAAATAATTTTATTTTGGTCGGTTCAAGCATGGGGTCATGGATTAGCCTTAATCTTTTTAAATTCTTCAAAAAGCAAATTGTAGGATTTGTTGGAATAGGTTCTGCACCTGAATTTTTAACAAGATTAATGTGGAATAAGTTTAATAATAAAATTAAATCCGAGTTAACCACTAAAGGCAAAACACTAATTAAAAGTGGTGAATATGAATATCCAATTACTTATCAATTAATAAAAGATGGAAGAAAAAATAAAATTTTAAATAAAAAAATTAATTCTAAAATTCACGTTACAATGTTGCACGGAAAAAAAGATGAAGTCGTTCCAGTAAAATTCTCTAGATATGTTTTGTCGGTTTTTAGCAAAGCTAAAAAAAAATTAATAGTAGTTAAAAATGGAGATCATAGCTTATCTAATACAAAACAATTAAAAATAATTACAAGATCATTAAATGAAATCGTTAACAATATTATCTAAACCCTCTTTGTAGCTTGGATAAATAAATTGATAATTAAAAAAATTTTTTATTTTTTTGTTATCAACTTTTTTTGACTCTTTATAAAAATCTTTTAACATTCCTTCCTCTAAATCCTCTATCTTTAAAGGATTTGGTTTATTCATTTTTAGTAATAAAGCACCATATACGGCTACTTCTTCTTGGGATGCTGGCTGATCATCAGAAATATTAAAAATCTCATTTGTTTTAAATTTTTTCAAAGAAATAAATAAAATATTAGCGATATCTTCAACGTGAATTCTTGAAAAAAAATGTTTTTCTTTTTTTATAATTTTTGCTTGACCAGTTTTAAGTCTTTTTAGAATATTATTTTGCTTAGAATAAATTCCAGATAATCTAAAAATTTGTAAAGGTAAATTATTCTCTTTTGAAAATACTCGCCAATCATTTTCTGCTTTTAGTCTATTTTTTCCATTCAAAGTCGAAGGTTTTGTTTCGCTTTTTTCATTAACCCATTCACCGTTGTGATCTCCATACACGCTTGTAGCAGACAAATATGTTATCCATTTCGCATTTGTGTTTTTTAATGGATCTTTAAAATTTTTAATTACAATATCTTCACCAGAAATTGGAGGGATAGAAACCAAAATATAATCTGCTTCTTTTATTTTAAAATTAATATTTTCATCAAACTTATCGTTTTCAAACTCATAAGAGGTAAAATTTATTTCTTCAAAAACTTCTTGGTGAGTCTCTTGTCTTGAAGTTACACTCAATTCTAGAGTCAGGTTTTGGCTGATTATTTTTTTTACAAAATGTTTTGCGACTTGGCCAAATCCAAAGCAAAAAACTTTTATAGTGTTCATTTAACTTGCTTTCTTAACGCTAGTTTTTAAGCTTATAGGATTTTTTAATTTGTCTAACATTTCAATAGGGCAAATTTGTTTAAAATTTTTAAGTTCACCTTTGAAATTATCCAATATGATTTTTCCTATTTTCGAGTTTGTTTCTTTGACAAATGTATTCAAGCTATCTTTTAAAAAAGACTTCCAGTAATCTGTTTCAATTTCTTGCCAAATTATTGAAGCTGGATTGACAAAATTTTCAAAGGTATTTTTTTTATCATAAACAAAGGCCATTCCCCCTGTCATGCCTGCTCCAAAATTATCACCTACTTCTCCTAATATTATGGCTGTTCCTCCGGTCATGTATTCACACCCATGAGCTCCACATCCTTCTACTACTGAAAAGCTTCCAGAGTTTCTAACTGCAAATCTCTCTCCAGCTTGTCCCGAAGCAAATAATTTTCCAGAGGTTGCTCCATATAGAACTGTATTTCCAATAATTGTATTTTCATTAGAAACTAAAGAACTCTTAGAAGAAGGGTATACAACGATAGTCCCTCCAGACAATCCTTTTCCGACGTAATCATTGCAATCACCTTCGACTGTAAGTTTAATCCCTTTAGTTAAAAAAGCACCAAGAGACTGTCCCGCGGATCCTTCTAATTTTATATGAACTGTATTTTCTTCTAATTTGTTGTTGCCAAATTTTTTATATATATGATGAGATAACCTTGTTCCAACAGATCTTGATGTATTTTCAATTTCGTAATTGAATTCGTTATCTGACTCAGGCTTAATTTTATCTTTTATATCAGACCAAATCTTTTCATCTAAAGTGTCTGGAACTTTATTAATATGTTTATCTTTACAGTATCGTAGATTTTCACCTGGGTCTGCTTGAACTAATAAAGGATTTAAATCTAAATCATCTAAATTTGATGCACCCTTGTTTACTTGAGTTAATAAATCTGTTCTTCCGATAATTTCATTAATTGACTTAAAACCTAGAGAAGCAAGAATTTCTCTAACTTCAGTTGCGGCAAATTTAAATAGATTTACAACTTTCTCCGGTGTACCTGTAAATTTTTCTCGTAAAGCTTCGTCCTGGCTACAAACTCCAACTGGACATGTATTTGAATGACATTGCCTTACCATGATGCATCCCATCGCAACTAAAGAAGATGTTCCCATACCATATTCTTCAGCTCCCATCATTGCAGCCATCACAATATCTCGACCAGTTTTAAGTCCGCCATCGGTTCTTAAAGTAACGTTATGTCTTAAATTATTTAAGGTAAGAATTTGGTTTGCTTCTGTTAAACCCATCTCCCAAGGTATACCTGCATATTTAATACTAGTTTGAGGACTAGCGCCAGTTCCGCCTGAATGACCCGAAATTAAAATAATATCTGCTTTTGCCTTAGCAACTCCTGCTGCTATTGTTCCTATTCCAGTTGATGCAACTAATTTAACTCCCACTCTTGCACCAGGATTAATTTGTTTTAAATCGTAGATAAGTTGTGCCAGATCTTCTATCGAGTAAATATCATGGTGTGGAGGTGGAGATATTAAAGTAACTCCTGGCGTCGAATGTCTCAGTCTTGCTATTTCCTCGGTAACTTTAAAACCTGGAAGTTGTCCCCCTTCACCTGGCTTTGCTCCTTGAGCAATCTTGATTTCTATTTCGTTGGCATTGTTTAAATAATCAACGGTCACGCCAAATCTAGCAGATGCTATTTGCTTCACTCTTGAATTTGCACTATCTCCATTAGGTAAAGTTTTAAATCTTTTAGCATCTTCTCCACCTTCACCACTACAAGATGCTCCTTTAATTCTATTCATTCCCATCGCTAGAGTTTCATGAGCCTCTGCTGATAATGCACCATGGGACATACTTCCGCTTCCAAATCTTTTCAAAATCTCTTCGATTGGTTCTACTTCGTCAATACTAATTGGTTTATTCTTTTTTTTAAATTCAAGTAAGTCTCTTATATTAATAGGAGGCAGGTTATGAATTCCAGCTGAATACTTTTTATATAATTCATAAGATCCGCTGCCAACAGCGCTTTGCAACAAATGGATCAATTTACCTTGATACTGGTGATCTTCGCCACTTTTTCTAAATCTATATAGGCCGCCGATAGGTAAGGTAAATACGTTTTTAGTATTAAATTTTTCATGAAGTTCTTTAATCTTTTTCTCAATTCCAATTATCCCTATTCCTGAAATTCTTGAGGACATGCCAGGAAAATAGTCTGATACTATTGCTCTGCTTAAACCCACTGCTTCGAAATTACATCCCCCTCTATAAGAGCTAATTACTGATATTCCCATCTTTGACATTATTTTTAGGAGGCCGGCATCAATTGATTTCTTAAATTTATTTACACAAGTTTTAAAATCTGATTGACCAAATAATTTTTTTTCAAATCTTTGGTAAATACTGTCTATTGCTAAATATGGGTTAACAGTTGTAGCGCCAACTCCAATTAAAATGGCGAACGAATGCGTATCCATTGCGTCAGAACATTCAACGTTTAAAGAACAGTAACCCCTTAAACCATGCTTTACTAGATGGGAATGAACTGCTCCTACAGTTAATATGCTAGGTATGCTCGCTTTTTTGTTTGATATATTTTTATCAGATAAAACTAAGCAGGTGCTTCCTTGTCTAACAGCCGTTTCTGCTTCTTCTTTAATCGACTCAATTCTATCTTTAAGAGATTTTTCAATATCAAAAGTACAGTCGATAACTTTCATTTTCTTTGCAAAAAATTTTTTAAATTTTGTGAATTGTGAATTAGTAAGCACTGGGCTATCTAAAACGTAAATATTTTCTTCTGTAAGATTATCAAAATCTAAAATATTACCTAGGTTTCCAAATCTTGTTTTTAAACTCATTACTTTATTTTCTCTCAATGAGTCGATTGGCGGGTTGGTAACTTGGCTAAAGTTTTGTCTAAAATAATGTGACACAGGTCTGAAATGACTCGATAAAACTGCAACAGGTGTATCATCGCCCATTGAACCCGATGCTTCTTTACCTTCCTCCGCCATTGGATGAAGTATCAACTCTAAATCCTCAATGCTTAATCCAGACAAGTACTGACGTTTTCTTAATTCTTCATTTAAAAAATTTGGTTTTTCATTATCAGATGAAATTTTTTTGTCTAAATCTATTATTTGCTTATTATATTTTTTATAATCTTTAGCTAAAAGATCTTTTATTTCTTTATCCTTGAATAATTTTCCTTTTTTTAAATCAATAGCTATTATTTGACCAGGACCGAGTTTTCCTTTCTCAATAATTTTATCCTCTGGAATTTTAATCATTCCAGTTTCTGATCCTGCAAAAAATAAATCATCAGAGGTTATGGAATACCTAAGTGGCCTTAACCCATTTCTATCTGAAGAAGCCAAAACCCACTTAGCATCAGTCGCACAAATAGCGGCTGGACCATCCCAGGGTTCTATCGTACTATTAAGAAAATTAAATAAATCTTGATGGTTTTTTGGAACTGTTTTACTTCTTTTTGACCATGAGTCTGGAATCATCATTAATTTAATTAATGGTGCTAATTTTCCTGAATGAGTTAAAAGTTCAAAGACATTATCGAGAGCACCTGAGTCAGAAGAGCTTCGGATAACTGGTTTTAAATTTTTAACATCTTTAAAAAGTGGACTAGACATATCCTGCTCATGAATTTTCATCCAGTTTATATTTCCTTTAACTGTATTTATTTCTCCATTGTGCGCTAAAGTTCTAAAAGGTTGAGCTAGATCCCAACTAGGGAAAGTATTGGTGGAGTATCTTTGATGAAAAATTGCAAATCTTGAAGTTAGTTTTTCATCATTAAGATCAGGGTAAAACTCAGATAGCATTTCAGCTAAAAACATACCTTTATAAACAATGGACCTTGAGCTAAATGAACAGATGTAAAAGTCCCTTATTTGTTTGTCCCTGGCAACTTTTTCAATTTTTTTTCTTGTCTCAAACAAATCTCTTTCGAGATCGTTGGTATGCAATGTTTCATTTTTTTTAAACATTACTTGAGCAATTTCTGGACGATTTTGATCAGCTGTTTTACCTAATACACTAGAGTTAATTGGCACTTGTCTCCACCCATATATATAATAGTTTTCATCTAATAGAGCTGACTCGATAATTTCTCTGCATTTTTCTTGTTCGGAGTAATCTGTTCTTGGAAGAAAAACCATTCCCACACAAATTCTTTTACTTTCATCAAGAGTGTGTCCGGTTGCTGATATTTTTTCTTTAAAAAAATCAGGCGCAATTTCTATTTGAATCCCTGCTCCATCACCAGATTTTCCATCTGCGTCTACAGCTCCTCTGTGCCAAATAGCTTTTAGTGCTTCAATGCCATTCCCTGCTCCATCACCAGATTTTCCATCTGCGTCTACAGCTCCTCTGTGCCAAATAGCTTTTAGTGCCTCAATGCCATATTCAACAATTTTTCTAGATTTTTTTCCATTGGTAGATGCAATCAAACCCACTCCACATGCGTCATGTTCCATCTCAGGAGAATAATTAAAACTTTTTTCTAAAATTTTTTTATTTTTTTTATAATTTTTCATAAAAATTATGCTGCTACTACTGATTTGTTTTTATCTTCTTTTAATTGTAAATATTTTTCAATTTGAGCAGCGGCATCTCTACCATCTCTGATCGCCCAAACCACGAGTGATGCCCCTCTTACAATATCTCCTGCTGCAAATATTCCGTCTAAATTAGTTTGCATTGATTTTAAATCAATTTTTAAAGTTCCCCATTGTGAAACCACTAGTTCTTTAGCGTTAAACAAATTTGGTAAATTTTCGGGATCAAATCCTAAAGATTTAATTACAAGATCTGCTTGTATCTTATATTCAGATCCTTTATCAATTTCTGGTCTTCTTCTACCTGATGAATCGGGTTCGCCTAGTTTCATTTTATTCACTTCCACTGCTTCAATTTTGTTTGTTCCAATAAAAGTTTTTGGGCTTGATAACCAAACAAATTCTACTCCTTCTTCAATTGCATTTCCTACTTCTCTTGCAGATCCTGGCATATTTTCCCGATCACGCCTGTATAAGCATTTTACTGATTTAGCTTTTTGTCTNACTGANGTNCTNACACAGTCCATNGCAGTATCTCCACCACCAATTACAACAACATTTTTCCCTTCTGCGTTTAAAGTGCCATCATCAAACAATTTAACTTTGTCTCCCAAACCTTTTCTGTTAGATGCAGTTAAAAAATCCATCGCAGGAAAAATATTTTGAAGATTGTGGCCGGGTATATCTATTTCTCTAGCTTTATAGACTCCTGTTGCAATTAGTATTGCATCGTGAGCCTCTTTAAGTTCATATAAAGTTTTATCTTTACCAACTTCAAAGTTTTGAACAAATTTAATACCGGAGTCTTTAAGTAACTTTGTTCTTCTTTCTACAACAAATTTTTCTAATTTAAAATTTGGAATACCGTAAATTAAAAGACCACCTGGCCTATCGTATCTATCATAAATTGTTACTTGATACCCTGATTTTCGAAGTTCTTCAGCACAAGCCATTCCTGCCGGACCTGCACCTATGATTCCAACTGATTGTTTTAGTTCTCTTTTAACTTTAAAAGGTTTTACCCATCCTTTATCCCAAGCTGTGTCTGTTATGTATTTTTCTATAGAACCTATTGTTACTGTTCCATGTCCTGATTGTTCTATTACACAATTTCCTTCACAGAGCCTATCTTGAGGACAAATTCTACCACACACCTCGGGCATATTATTTGTACTCTGTGATACTTCATAAGCTTCTCTTAGACGGCCTTCAGCAGTTAATTTTAGCCAATCAGGAATATTG
>JGI20156J14371_10004361_pt1 | contig 10254 bp, 8 predicted proteins | sample COG_06_FD_14371 | JGI IMG/M metagenome (IMG submission 14371) | reverse complement strand
AAAGCATTGATCGATCGATTCGATCCTCCTTGTCGATGGGTCACCTTCTCCAAGGGCTCCAAATCATTCCATCCCCAAGCCTTCAAGGTTTTATCTCTGCTTGCTGTCCACAGCATGCCACTGAACTGGCACACTCTGTAAATCGCACTTTCATGAGCGGGTATGGACAACAAAGATGCGCCTGCTGTGTCCCATACACGCAAATGGCCATCGCGTCCCCCCGAAATCCAAACGCGTTTTTGCGGATGCCACACAGCTGCATAGGTTCCCCCTGAATGGCCTGCAATGGCAATCCCGCCCTTTAAACAACCGACAGCATCGAGGGGGGGGCTTATGATGGCTTCCCCTCCAGAGGTTCCGACAAAAACACCTGCGTCGGAGGGAACAATGCATCTTATTTTACGCGCGCCTTGGATGTGCCATTCGCTTTGTATTTCGTTTTCATTCCATCGAACTACCCGTTCGTCTCCTCCGCCCGTGACCAAGGTTCCGTCCTTCATCCAGGTCAATGCAAACAGGCCAGAGGTATGAGCTTTAATGCGTCTTGCGCGATCCGATTCGCCTCTTTTCCATCGGAATAAGTCACCGTTTTCGGCGCCCGCGACCCGCATCTGTTGGTGGGCTGATACCGAATAAAAAGCCTGCTCATGGTGCAGCACGGCCCGGCCTTCACCGCTGCCGTCTTCGGCCCATTCCGCTATGATGCCATCGCCTCCCGCTGTTAACCAGCAGGATTGGTCATCAGCCCAAGTCACATCGTAAATCGCACCTCGATGACCGGAAAGTTGTTGGATGGTTTCGTGGGTTCCCATGGATTGCCGAATTTAGCACCTCTAAAAGTCTCCTCCTCATGCAATATGTATTTCTCGCTATGGCCATTCTTACAGTTGTAGCTTTCATTCAATACCGCCGACAAAATAAGCGTTGAATCGCTTTACTAGCCGATTATGAGCAAACCTTCGATCCCAAAAGGAACCCGCGACTTTGGTCCAGCGGTCATGGCCCGACGCAATTGGATGTTCGGCGTCATGCGAAAAGCTTTTGAACGCTATGGTTTTCAGCCAATCGAAACTCCCGCGATGGAGAGTCTGCAGACGCTGACAGGAAAGTATGGAGAGGAAGGGGATCAATTGATATTCAAAATTTTAAACAACGGAGATTACCTCGCAAAGGCCGATGACCAAGCGCTGCAGCTCAAGGATTCCAAATCGGTTATCTCCAGCATTTCAAAAAAAGCACTGCGCTACGATCTGACTGTGCCATTTGCTCGGTTTGTGGTTATGGCACGAAACGATTTGGCATTTCCCTTTAGACGCTATCAAATGCAGACGGTTTGGCGAGGAGATCGTCCGGGTAAGGGCCGGTATCAAGAATTCACTCAATGCGATGCTGACATCATCGGTTCAGATAGCGTGCTGTGCGAATTGGACTTAATCACCTTGTTTCACGAGGTCCTTCAAGAACTCGGAGTTCCAGGATATGAGATCGTTTTAAACGATCGAAGACTCCTGAATGGATTGGCACGTGCTTGGGGCATTGAAGACTGTTTCGAAGACTTTACAGTCGCGTTGGATAAATGGGACAAGATTGGAAGCGAGGGTGTGCGCATCGAGCTCAATGATCGCGGGTTCACTGGCGCATCAGTCGATTCCATTATGGGCCTCTTTGAATTGCTTTCGCTTGACGATGTTCACCAAAGACTGGATGGAATGAGAGCGATGGTTAATCCCGATGATTCGGAGGTGCAGGAAGCTTTTGAAGAAGTCAGTGAATTGATCCGAATGGCCGGCGAAGCCGGTGTTCGTTCTGAGCATATGGTGTTCGATCCTACGCTGGCCCGAGGATTAAATTATTACACCGGAGCGATTTTTGAGGTGCGGGTCCCTGACGCTCCTGTTGGCAGTATATGCGGGGGAGGGCGTTATGCGGATCTTACGGGCATTTTTGGCTGGGAGGGCATGAGCGGAGTCGGAATCAGTTTTGGAGCAGACCGCATTTACGATGTACTTGATCATTTTGACGCATTTCCCGCGTCGGCTTTGACCCAAGCTCAGGTATTGATTGTTCAGTTGGATGGTGAAGGACGTGAAGAGGGGTTGAGGGCGTTAAGAGGGTTAAGAGAAGCAGGAGTTCGATCCGTTCTCTATCCAGACATAGCCAAATTAAAAAAGCAAATGAAGTACGCTTCTGATTTGGGCGTTCAATTTGTCTTAATGGCCGGTGAAGAAGAACGAGCCAATGGAACCTGGACGGTGCGTAACATGAAAACGGGTGACCAGGTTCAAGTTCCATCCACAGCACTTGTCTCTTGGATGGAGGCAGCAATTATTGGCTAATCGCATCGATAATCTGGGCCTCCATAGACTTAGGCCAAGCCGAGGAATCCCCGAGTAGCCGGAAAGTTTGACTGCTCATTTGCTCAGCAGATCCTTCGGGCAAGTACATCGAGTTTGGGGCTGAAAAGCAGGCGACCAGACTCTCGTTGACTTGTTCAAATTGCAGATTGGTATCTCCAATGTCTTCCAGGCTCCTTTCGGCCAAATTAAAATAGGGCCAAAGTGCCTCCTGCACCCAAGCACTGATGAGCAGTGGCTGTGTGTATCGCTTCAAAGTGAAATCATCTAACATCCCGTCATCCACTTCGCATCGAAACCGGTTGCCGGTCAAAAGTTGCATTAACGCCAGGTGGGTCTGTATGTGAACCATCGTCTCATGCAGAGGTAAAAAGGGAGTGGCCCCCTCGTACAGAACTTGCCTAAATGGCGGGCAAAAAGAGTGATGATCTTTTCCGCTTTTTCATGGTCACCCATGAGCAGATGATTTTCAATCGTGAGCAGGATCAACTCAAACCGATCGCTGAATTGCCTCAACGCGTGCTGGGATAAATTGGTCTTAGTCAGTGCGGTATCCAATTGTTCTTTTTCTTTCAGCCGGTCTAGTTGGTGTTGGAGCGCTCGGAGTCGGTTGTGCAGCACATGAGGGCTTTCGGTATGCAAAGCAGGTTCAAATTGCCAAAAGCTTCGCATGCTCAAGATGGCAATCATCGAGGCAATGCCCCACATGATTGGACCCCAATGAGAGGGGAGCAGGAGAACGCAGAGAACCGTGGCAGCAATCGAAACCAGAAAAACCCAATTCTCCTCAAAATTGAATAAACCCAGATTGGAATCTTTCTCAATCATGCCGATGCCAGGAGCGTACTGCAATTGCGCCCAAGCCAAAAGGAAAACAAACGCGCTGACGAAGAGCATGAGGGCTATCATCGACCTTGAATCAATCGTTCACTCATCCATTCACGTGCAGCGCGGAACGGATGAACGGAGCCAGCTTCAAGGTCTTGCAGGAGCTTGCCCCATTTTTTTGACCCTTCATCTCCATCCATTCTTTGCATGAACAGCAATTGCTGCAGATGGTGTCGAAACTGGATAACCCGCTGGGTTGATCGCTGTTGATTCATCCAACCATTCGTTATCCACTTGGACTTTAATGCTTCCAGTGCCACGCAGCATTCTTGGATTCCAAGGGCTTCAAGCGCACTGATCATCATGACATCCACTTCATGTCCCCCGGGATTAGGAGGAAATAAGTGAAGCGCTTTTCTGTATTGATTGGCCGTCTCTTCCGCCAGCATCTCTCGTCCGCTGTCGCATTTGTTGACGAGCAACAAATCGGCCATCTCCATGATGCCCCTCTTGATTCCTTGCAGTTCATCGCCGCCACCGGGTAGCATCAGTAAAATAAAAGCATCCGTTAATTCCCGCGCGGCTGTTTCGCTTTGCCCCACACCGACTGTTTCGATGATAATGCGGTCATATCCCGCTGCTTCGCATAAAACAATTGCTTCGGAGGTGCCTCTCGTAACACCTCCCAAAGAAGAACCTGTTGGGCTAGGGCGAACAAAAGCGGCCTCATTTTGCGCGAGGCGCTCCATCCGAGTTTTATCCCCAAGAATGCTACCTCCAGTTCGGCTGCTCGAAGGGTCAATGGCCAATACGGCAACCCGGTGACCTTGTTCGATCAAGGCCTCACCGAACTGCTCAATAAAGGTGCTCTTTCCAACTCCAGGAACGCCGGTGATTCCAATGCGCAAGCTTTCAGGTTGTACTTGATCGCATACCAGCGCATGAAGAAGTTTGTCCAAGATCTCCAAATCTGACATGCGATTACTTTCTGTCAGCGTGATGGCTTGTCCAAGCACTTCTCGGTTCCCTGCTCGAATTTGCGTGGCCCAATCATCCATGTTTGGCCGGAAACCTTGTGCAGCGCGAATCCGCTCAAGGGCACTCTTTCTTGCTTGAGCGCCTTTGGGGTTTTGGCCTTTTTTATCTGCTGAATCCAACGCCACGAGTCGAAGTTAACGCGAAGTACGGCCTATCTTGCAGCCGTGGAAAGGACTTTTTTACGAACGGCATGTTGGGTTTTTTGCATGTATCTGCCTTTTGCGTGCTCAGCTCAAAGCCAAGTCGAGCCTGCACGGTGCGATTCATTGATGTTTATTACGGGTCGGGTAATTGACGAATCTGCTCATTTGGTGCCCGTTGCCATGGTGGTCAACCGCGGACTGGATGGAGGAGGGCAGTTTGTTGATCATCAGGGACAGTTCTTGCTGGCTGTTTGTCCAGGCGATACCATTGCCTTTGGTGCAATTGGGTTTCATACCATCGAGCGTGTTGCTCCTCTGGATGGTCGTCAATGGGATTGGGAAATCAGATTGCGCAGACTGCGCGTCGAAGTGGGGGTAGCTGAGGTTGTGGCACCAAGGGAGCTTCGAGAAATCGTGCGTGATATTGAAGCACTTGGATACAATGAAGACGATTTTAGGCTTACCCCAATTGATGCGCTGAGCAGCCCTATAACCTTCTTGTATCAGATGCTCAGTAGAGAAGAACAGAGCAAGCGGCTCGTGGCACAATTAGAGAACATAGATCAAAGGCACGACCTTCTTCGGGAGTTGTTTGTGAAGTATGTGAACTATGAAATCATTCGATTGAGACCAGACGAATTTGATGCGTTCATCGCATTCAGTGATCCGGGCGATGAATTGCTTCAGGCGTGGACACAATATGAGTTTATTCGCTATATCCAGCAGCGCTTTGAGTTATTTAGGACTCTCCCTTCTCGCCTGAATGATTCAGATTATCAGTATCATTTGGATGATTGATACGGCTTCAACCGCTGCTAACTCAATAGGGCGCTGTCTAAGTAATGGACAAAAAACTGACAGCACCAACCGATGGAGCAGAGGCCCACTCCGGCTACATGCCATGGTCTTCTGCTTGGAGCTAATTGGTCGAATCGAATGACCATATCCACGAACAGAACAACAGATCCGATGCCTTGAGCAAGCAGCCAACCTCCCCGATAATTCTGGAACGGCGCACCAAATTCAATTTCTGAGAATATTTCGAAAAGAAAAACCAATTGCAACAGCATCATGACGGCAAAAAGCAGATTCAATGATGTTAGGGTGGAAGAGTTGCTCATGTTTTGAAAAAGATATACTAAGTTTGACATCCCTGCGTTCTGAACCCACCAATTGAAATAGTGATGCTGACGAATAAACAGAACACCACAAAAATAGACTCATCTGACCTGGATGTGAAAGGAATTAACCATGCTCAATTGCAGCAGGTAATTGTCGTTGTTTTGGGCCTCCTGATGCTCGCTGTATTTGCGACCTCTTGCACTTCTCAAAAATCGTGCAGCGCATATCAATCCGTAGAGCAAGTTGACTGATGCGATGCGCATCAAAATTGGAAATAGATGAAAGGCTGGACGCCAGAAGCTAGTCCAGCGTAGGCCAATGCAATGACAGCGAGCGTTGCGGCCAATTGTACAAGGAATGGTGCGTGAGCAAAGGCCTTCCTGTAGTTTCTTTTGAATCTTTCTGGAATCAGATGAATTGCAAAACCAGCTGACCATCAGGCTCAGCACCGGTGCGTAACCGGTTGCAATTTCCAGGATGGGGCTGGACCAAAATGAGGACGTCAATCGGTTGATCATTTCATTGGCCGTGAACCATTCTTCCCAGATGTTGTGAGGTTGATCCAGGCCCTCCCAGCTGACATGGCTTCCTGATCGGAACCAAATACGGGTAAAGGTGATAAAATGAAACGTCAAAAAAATGCCGATGGCGCGTTTCCACCATTGGTGTCCTGTTTCCCATGGACTAATGCGCCTCCAGCCCTTATAAACAACCAACCCCAGCCCATTCAGTCCACCCCAAAGCACGAAATTCCAGCTCGCTCCGTGCCAAAGTCCGCCAAGGAGCATGGTCATCATTAAGTTGACGTTTGTACTAAGTCTTCTGCGAATTCCCGGTATGCCATATCCAATCGCCCCGAGAATTAAAAGGCTTCCCGCCAAAATGAGCCGGGAACCTGTATTGGGAAGCATCAGCATAACAAAGCCCCCTAAAATGCAGCCACTGATCAACGTAAACATAGAGGCTCCTCGGTTTCCGCCCATTGGGATGTAGAGGTAATCCTTTAGCCAGCTGGAAAGGCTTATGTGCCAGCGCTTCCAGAATTCGCCTACGTTGCGTGCTTTGTATGGCGAATTGAAATTCAAAGGCAACCGAAACCCCATGAGCAAGGCGATTCCGATGGCCATGTCGGTATACCCGCTGAAATCAGCATAAACCTGCAAGCTGTATGCATAAAGCGCCAGCAAATTCTCGAACCCACTAAATGAACCCGGCATGGCAAATACGCGGTCGACTAGGTTTACGGCGAGGTAGTCAGCGAGCCAGATCTTTTTTATCAATCCGTTTAAAATCCAGAAGATTCCCATTCCGAATTCTGCTTGAGATAATGCGTAAGGCCGGTGCAGCTGCGGTATAAATTCCTTGGCACGCACGATAGGCCCCGCGACCAGCTGGGGAAAGAAACTCACGAAAAAGCCAAAATCAAGGAAGCGTTTAACCGGTTCAACGTGCCCTCGGTACACGTCGATGGCATAGGACATGGTTTGAAACGTGTAAAACGATATTCCGACGGGCAGCAGAATTTGATCCACCCGAAACGTGGTGCCTAAATGTGAATTCGCCCATTGTCCGAGCGCAGCGTGCGGTTGCGACCAATGCGCACCCAACAGCGGTTGCATGGCATCGGCGATGAAATACGCGTACTTAAAGTAGAGGAGGACACCCAAATTGATGGCCAAACTGAGGGCGAGCCAACGTCGTTTCGCATGGCCGGTGCTTTTTCCTATATGCGCTCCAATGAGCCAATCACAGCTTGTTGAAAAAATGAGCAGGGCGACGAACCAGCCACTTGTCTTCCAATAGAAAAACAGACTGACAGCGAACAGAAAAGCGTTTCGAGCCTGAATGCGTCTTTCCAACCGACTCAAGATGCTCAGTCCGATAATCACTCCCCACAAAAACAGCCAAAATGTTCCATTCAAGAAGGTGAACGGTGCACCTGAATTGGGGTCAAACCAGTCAAGGAATAGATCCATCATGGTTGAATTGATTTTGACCATGTTGAATATCCGTTTTTCCACGCACCGAATAATACTTCGCTGATGCGAGTGTACCCAAATTCGGTGAAATGAATGCCATCGGGTTTATACCATTGATCCAATCCCTCGGAAGCTTCAATGCGCGCTAGATGCACGGCCATGCCCATATCCCAGAAACCCATATCGTGTGCACTTGCATGGTCACGGAGAAATTTCTTGATCGCCGTTGAAGCGCTCGTGACAGCCGGTTTATGTTGCAAAACTGGGGTGTTCGTCATGAGAACTATAGCGGCTTTACTTCGACGAAGTGCATGGGTCAATTTGGCATAATTGGATTGGAATTGTTCCATGTTCAAGTGGCTCCCGTCCATTGCATCATTCAATCCCATGCCGATAAAAATAAGGTCAGGGCGCAAGGTCTTCAATAATTCTTCCCAGCCTTCTATTTCACTGATATGGGAGGCTCGCAGCCCATTATGTCCCCACTCATGAACAGTGTACGATGGGCCAGAGACTGGAGCGGATGCATCCATGCCCGCGTACCAGATGTTGCTGCCCAATTCCGGAATGAATTCAATAGAAAAGGTGTCTGCGGGTTGAGCAAGTTCGATGTGCCATCCCCCCATGTTTGGCAGAGGAGTGGCGGCTTTTAATTTGGAGTTCCCCGTCCATTTCCATTGATTTTTAGTTGCATTGGTCCAAAGGGTAAGTTCAGAGGACTTCACCCGGCTTGAATCAGGAAAGTAGCCAACATGTTGAATCCAATGTGTGTCCTGGTTCGAATCTGTTTCGGGTAGAACCGTGATGCCTGTGGCGATCGGAGATGGCTGAGTGAGCGGGGCTGTGTTACGGGTGCATATATGGCTTTGCCAAGCACCGGTAAATTCCGTTCTGAAGTGGGTGGGAGTATTGGTTTCAGCGATGCGATAGGGGAGCATCATGCCTCGCGATTGTTGTGCGTTTGGTGCCCAAGCAGCCAATTCCCGCCGAAGTCCATGGCCCATCCATCCGGCTTGTACGTGAGATCCACCAATGTAGAGCACAACCAAGGTTGCATCCTCTTCCTGATCAATGGCTTCCATCTTATGATACAACTTGTCAAAGGCGGCACATTGATCCGGTACTTCCCACGAAGCTGTGGATTGGGCAGAAGCGCAGAAAGGGGTCACCAAAACAGAAAGGACGAGGAGGCACGAGAAAGGGAGGGCGTGTCTATTTCGCATTTTCCTCAGCCTGTTCGAATTGATCAATTTGCCACATGGCCCATTCTGTTTGGATCGATTGCCGAAAAAGCTCAGAGATTTCTCTGGCTCCTTTTGGCGTAAAGTGTATATGGTCGGAACTGGCAAGTGGTGGCGAGGATTGAACCCATGCAGCCATGCTGCCCGCTCCACCCATCACTTCAAAAACGTCCCAATAAAGCGCGTCATTTTCCAATGCAGCTTGTTTCAAAGCATCTCGAATTGAGGGCAACTGTGCATAGGTTTCCATGCGGGTTTCGACTTTATGGGCCATGTCAGACGGTCCCATAACAATCACGGGTACCCCAGGAAGCAGTTGGTGAAACAATTGGATTTGAGAAGCAAACCATCCTCCAAAACGCTGTGTTGCCGGGGAATCAGTTAAGTAGGGTACCGCATTTCCGCCGTACTGAAGCAGAATTAAGCCCGTGCGAAAGCCTTTAAATTGCTCGGTGAGTTGAGTCCGGTCCAATGATCTAAAGAGGGTGCCAGAGCTTCCGCGCATGGCTATGTTATGCACCACAATGCCAGAATCACGCCACATGCCTACGCCATCTACTTCGGGGACCGGCCCCGAAAAGCAAAGCCGCAATGACTGGAATTCGGACGAGTCAAGGGAGGGAAGTGGGATGTCAATGCGCTGGGCGAAGCTGTCAGCTTCAAGCGGCATCGTGCGCTCGGCAAGTGCATTCAATTGATAATGCAATTGCGCCCCAGAATCCACCTGTCCAAACAAAACACTGACTTGGTTGAAGGAACGATTTCGAAGATAGCTTTTCAGATGAGGTTCAAAAGTCAAACAAGGTAAAATGCTATCGTTGCTATTGAGGCTTGGGTGCGTAGCGAAAGCGGCCATGATCCCAAAACGGTTATGAAGAATCGTTGTGTCCTTTCGTCCATAACGTGCGTGTCGAACCCAGCCTGAAGACCAGGAATGACGCATTGACAGGGAGGGGATGGGTTGCAAAGGTGAAATCAATCCAGGGCCGCTTCCTCCCCAAATGGATTGCCATTGATTGCGCAATGGACCGGTGATGCGGTCTCCTTCAATCTGTGAGTCCCCAAAGTGAAATACGTGAATGGGCGGGGATCGTTGGGGTTGATTCAGTTGGGCGAAAAAGCGAGCCAAGGAGGTGAATGCCGCATCGCTGCCATACAGTTTTAGGTTTTCGTGCAGATAGTCATCGACGCTCAATCGACTGTAGGCTTCTGTGGGAAGAACGAATTCCTTGGTCATCTCTTCAGCAAAAGCGGGTTGGACGGAATCCTCTTGGATGATAGCGGCCGGTGGTTGCTCGATGGAATCGCTGGAAGCATACTCCGCTAGAATGGCTTGTGCTTCTTCGGGTGACACCTGAGGTGATTCAACGGACCAAGTCGACCATCGAGGCCAATCATCTAGGTGCGTGACCAAATTCAGTGGTCTGGATAGAAAGGCGCAAACAGCAAGTAAAATAGCCGATAAAAAAATCGCTGTTCGACGAATGGAGTGCCGCTGGGTTTTTATGGGATTCTCGGAATGCATAGCACTTGGCCAATGCGAATGTAA
>JGI20156J14371_10004359_pt1 | contig 10259 bp, 10 predicted proteins | sample COG_06_FD_14371 | JGI IMG/M metagenome (IMG submission 14371) | reverse complement strand
GTTTTGAAGCTTTTTCTGTAATCATCTTCTTCTTCGAAAGATCTATTTTTAAGGTTTTCAGGCAACGAATATGTCTTTGCCACTACCTTTGCTTTGCTCAAGTCTCCGCATAGGAAGTCCCATGTTGATTTTTTTTCAGATGCATAAACCACAGTAAAATCAACCATGGTATTTACTTGAGGCATTCCTGATAATGCAATGGCAAGAGCTCCTACTTTTGGTTTTAATAGATTAGCATAGGGAGATTCTTGCTCAGCATGCTTTTGCCCTGTAAATCTAGTTCCTTCAGCGAAGCTGAATGCTGTAGAGGGGTTTCTAGAGAATCTTTTTGCAGCTATTTTTGCATTTTCAAAATCCACTTTTTTTAATTCTGGATTTGCTTGAATTTGAGCTCTTGAATGTCTATTCAAAAAAGGCATGTCCACTGTTTTATGAACTAAATAAATAATTGGTATCCACTGTAATTCTTTTTTCATAAAGAACTTTAAAAGTGGGATTTTTTTATGTCCTGCAGCCAATAAAATAAATATATCAGCCCAAGACTGATGATTGCTCATAGCAATGTACCAAGTATCAGTATTCACGTCCTCGGGTATTTGGAAATCCCATTCAAGTTTATGCAATATTCTTAAAGCTGCTGTGATGCTTGCAACAGTGGCACTACCCATCGTATTTGAGAGTGAGCCACATGAAACCTTTAAGTTTTTATTTGGAATAATTCTGGGGATATTTACGATTGTTAAGAGGGTAACCGCAAAACTTAGAATAATTAAAATTGTAAAAAAGGTAAGAATGCCTATAAAAAATCTTCTAATTTCACTCATGAGACTTTATTTTAACCCAAAATTCTTCAAGCTCGTCTGAGGTTAGATTGTCTATTTCCTGATTATCTTTGGAAATCTCTTCTTCCATCAGCCTAAAACGCTTTACAAATTTATGATTGGCTTGATTGATGGCTTCACTTGCGTCTATCTCTAAATGCCGGCTTAAGTTGATAATGGAAAATAACAAATCTCCTAATTCATCTTGAATATTTTCATTATTATTTTGTTGAATCTCAAGCTTGAGCTCTTTTAATTCTTCTTCAACTTTCTCAATAACATCGAAGCTTTCTTTCCAGTCAAAACCTTTTTTGCTAGCTTTTTTTTGTATTTTTTTTGCTTTTAAAATTGGAGGCAGTGAGGAGGGTATATCATCAAAGGTATTGAGGGTATCCTGTGAGTTTTTTTCTTGCGCCTTTATTGCATCCCATGCTTGAGTTTGCTCTTGAGCTGATAGAGGTTTGGGAGCATCTTCAAAGACATGTGGATGTCTTCTAATTAATTTTTTATTTAAGGTATCGACTATCTCATCAAAGTTAAATAACTTTAATTCATTGGCTATTTCTGCATGAAATACCACTTGAAGCAAGACATCTCCAAGCTCTTCTTTAAGATTATTATAATCTTTTTTAGCTATAGCATCTGCGACTTCATAGGCTTCTTCGACCACGCAAGGAGAGAGTGACTCAAGAGTCTGCTCAATATCCCATGGGCATCCCTTATCCTTGTCTCGAAGCATGCGCATTGTCTCGAGCAAGGTTGTTATTGAGGTCATTAGAAACCGCTTATATCTGCATACCTGGCTTGATGAAACTCTGAGGTTCCAAAGATCTGTTCAGCTACTCGTGCTCTTTTCAGATAAAAACCAATATCATACTCATCGGTTACACCTATACCTCCATGCATCTGAATTGCTTCATTGCTTACTAGGTGAAGCGTTTCACCAGCTTGGAACTTTGCCAGGCTTGAAAGTCTTTCTAATTCATTTGAATTTTCATCTGCAGCATGCATGGCAGCAATAACTGCTGATTTTGTTAATTCAATCTCACAAAACATTTTTGCAGCTCTGTGCTGAAGTGCTTGGAAGGAACCAATTTGAACACCAAATTGCTTTCTCTCTTTAAGGTAATTAATCGTTACCTCAAAAGCTTCTTCAGTGTTTCCTAACATCTCTGCTGAAATAGCTATTCGACCTAAGTCTAGAATTTTTTCAATTGTTTCTCCTGCTAAGTCTTTTTCTCCAAGCAATGCATTTTGCTCCAACTTGAGGTCAGACATCTCTATGTTTGCATAATTGCGTGAATCCGCCGTTGAGATCTTAGACACATCTAGTCCAGCGATCTTTTTACTTGCAACAAAAACTGAAATTCCATTAGATTCACCAGATTTACCAGAAGTTCTGGCAACTATTAAAATGGTATCAGCGCTGGAGCCATCAACAACAAACACTTTTTTTCCATTCAGGACCCAGTGATCTCCATCAAGAATAGCGGTAGTTTCTATTGCAAAAGGATCATGATGATTTCCTTCGTCTATTGCTAAAGCTGTTGTTAATTCACCGGCCACTATTTTTGGCAAATAATTCTCTTTTTGATCATCTGAGCCCAGCATATTGATAGCTGAAACTCCAAGAACGGATGTTGATAATATGGGAGAGGGAGTAAGGGTTTTACCTAATTCCTGCATGATTACACTGATACCAGCCATCCCAAATTCAGAGCCACCAAATTTTTCAGGAACAAGAATTCCAGACCAGCCTAGCTCAACCATTTCTTGCCAAACACCATCATCCCAGCATTGGCTGTTATCGCTATCTCGTAACTCTCTAAAATGAGTCACGGGAGTTTTATCTCTGGCAAAACTTTGAGCAGTATCTTTTAAAAACTGTTGTTCTTCTGTAAGTATTAATTTCATATGTTCCTTAGTTAGGGAGATCTAGAACTCTTCTAGAAATAACATTGAGCTGAACTTCAGAGGTTCCCCCCTCAATTGAATTAGCTTTAGTTCTAAGCCAAGCTTTGGTAATAGCTTGCTCATCATCTGAAAAACCTTCATTGGTCCACCCTAAGCCTTTATTTCCCATGGCAGCAATCATAAGCTCATAGCGATCTTTATTATGCTCGGTACCATAGTATTTGAACATTGATGATGCAGCTGAGGCTTTTGCACCCTCATCTCCAGAGCGCTGAAGAGTCAATCCAAATGCGTGCTCTTTCATTTTGTGTAATGTTATATTTTCTCTTTGTGCTGGATTAGCTATTTGCCCGTTAGCCTCGCCTAAATATTTCTTCGCTATGTTTACTACATCTGCTCCAGATCCAGTCCCACCTCCAGCAAGACCAAAGTTGGAAATGAAGTTTCTCTCATGTTGCAAGAGTTTCTTCGCTATAGTCCATCCAGAATTTTCTACTCCCACAAGATTTTCTTTTGGAGCTTTTACATTATCAAAAAAAGTCTCACAAAATGGCGATTTACCACTGATGAGTGTGATGGGCTTGGTGCTGACTCCTTCAGTTGCCATATCGATAAGCAAAAAACTAATTCCGTTATGCTTTGGCTCTTTTGGACCAGTTCTTACAAGGGCAAATATCCAATCTGCTTTGTCAGCATAGGAAGTCCACACTTTCTGACCATTTACCAGATAGTGATCACCCATGTCTTCTGCTTTGGTTGAGAGACTGGCCAAATCAGATCCTGAGCCAGGTTCGGAATAACCTTGACACCATCTAATTTCACCTTTGATAATTTTTGGAAGATGTTCTCTTTTTTGCTCCTCTGAACCAAATTCAATAATGCATGGTGCCAACATCCAAATGCCAAAGCTATTCAACGCAGGCCTTGCTTTAATTCTAAAGAGCTCTTGATGTAAAACTTTAGTTTGGTCTCTGTCTAAGCCTCCGCCACCATATTCTTTTGGTAAATTAGGAGCAGTCCAACCCTTTTCACCCATTCTCTCTAACCATAATTTTGATTCAGGATTCACGTACTCTGCATTTCTGCCACCCCAAACTTCTTCTTCAGGCACCAGAGGAGTTCTCATAGAAGGAGGACAATTTTCCTCTAACCAATCTCTAACCTCTTGCCTAAATTGTTCTAAATGTTCCATATTTTTTGATTGCTTGCGCTTATTTAAAGAGGGTTTATTATAATCAAGTAATTAATTTTTTGGTAATTTAAAATATGAAATCATACCAAGTTCCAGAGCCTGGAAAGCCGCTCATAGAGGTCGAGTCTCCAACACCTGAGCCAACCGGCAGTCAGGTAATTGTTAAAACCATAGCTTGCGGTGTGTGTCACTCTGATGTACATATTCACTCGGGCGCATTTGATTTGGGCGGAGGCAATGAATTACCTGTTCCTGTACCTAATCCATTCACTTTGGGGCATGAAGTTTTTGGTGAAGTTGTCGCAGTAGGCCCAGAGGCAACCAACGTGACTATTGGTGATAAAAGAATTGTTTATCCATGGATAGGTTGCAGCAATTGTGAAGTTTGTTCTAGTGGCGATGAGCATTTATGTAATGCAGGTCCTGTTATTGGCGTTATGCAGCCAGGCGGTTTTGGTGATCATGTTGTAGTTCCAGATTCAAAATACTTGCATGATGCAGGAGATACACCTGAACATTTAGCAGGAAGTTATGCTTGCTCAGGTCTTACAGCTTACAGCGCCCTTAAAAAAGCTGCTCCATATCGTGCTGACAATGATTTAATAATTATTGGTGTTGGAGGTGTTGGCATGATGGGGTTACAGATTGCCAAGGCAGCCTTTAACTGCAATCCAATTGTTGTAGATGTAGATGAGGAAAAACTCAAATTAGCTCTTGAGAACGGTGCTTCTGCAGCTATCAATCCGATGGACGAGGATGCCATGATGAAAATTTTTGAAATTACAGGCGGTAATGCATCCGCTGCTATTGATTTTGTTGGCTCAGAGCAGTCAACTGCTTTCGGAATAAATCTTTTAAGAAAGGGCGGTAAGTACATTATTGTTGGGCTATATGGCGGCGAGCTAAAGCTACCTTTACCATTAATTCCAATCATGGAACGAGGAATTCAGGGATCATACACTGGCAGCCCTGGAGATATGAAAGAGTTAATGGAGTTAGTTAGGTCTGGAAAAGTTGATCCAATCCCTGTAGAAAAGAGACCAGCATGTGAAGCAAATCAAACTTTAGATGATCTTAAAAATGGTAAAATTCTTGGCAGAGCTGCCTTAATGCACGACTAAAGTTCTTGCATTAATCTACCACATATATTTTTCAACTCATCGTTAATGACTATATCCGCCTTTGCGTCATAGCGTGTTTTATCTCTATTTAAAATAATAAGTTTTGACCCCGTCTGCATTGCTAAATTTGGTAGTTTTCCTGCAGGCAATACTTTTAAAGATGATCCCATGACTATCATTAAATCACTGTCCTCGACAATATTTGAGGCATGCATCATATCTATTTCATTCATAGGCTGACCAAATGAGATGGTGGCTACTTTTACAACTCCACCACAATTATTACATTTTGGTAGTGGACTATTGAGCTTAATAGCATCATGAAAATCTAATATATTTTGTTTCGCATCACACTCCAAACATGCAGCATTGATAGCGTTGCCATGAATTTCTATTATTTTATTTTCTGGGATTCCTGATTTTTGATGCAAGCCATCGATATTTTGGGTTATTAAAAAATTGTTTTTTTGCATATTAGTAATTTTTTCAACAAAAGCATGCCCTATATTTGGCAAGATTCTTTCAAGCAACGAATGAAGCTCAATATTTCTTTTCCAAGATAGCCTTTGTTTTTCCTTGCTAAGCAGAAACTCATTAAACTGAATAGGTTTATTTTTAACCCAAAAACCATCTTTGCTTCTAAAATCAGGCAGTCCAGATTCAGTGCTTATACCAGCCCCAGTAAGAATAACTGTCTGTTTGCTAGCTTTGACTAGCTTAATGATCTCAAGAAATGTACTCACAAATTTGCTTTTAAATTGATTTCAAAGAGTATAATTGCTCGCATGTTTAAAAATATAGGCATTGTTTTAAAAAAAAGCCTCTCATCTAACGAATCATCGGTAGTCAATGGGATGTTAAGTGTTCTGCTGAGCAATACTAAATCTATTTATACAACCAATCAGATTGACTTTGAAGGTGTAGAAGTTGTTGATTATAAAAAATTTAATAATTTAGTCGATTTAATTATTGTATTTGGTGGGGATGGAACATTATTAGGAGCTGCAAGAAAATTTATTGAAATTGAGATTCCAATCTTGGGGATCAATATGGGCGCTGTTGGTTTTCTTACTGATGTAAATATTGAAAATTTTGAATCAGTTATAAGCGATGTTTTTAATGGCGATTACATTCTTGAAGAAAGAAGTTTGGTAGAAGCGCAATTCTCAGATCAAGAAATTTTTGGTTAAATGAGGTGCTAATTCATTCAGGATCTTATGCTCAGCTCATGAGATATAGATTGTTGATTGATGGCAAGACTGTATATGAGCAGCGTTCAGATGGATTGATTGTCGCTACTCCTACTGGATCAACCGCATATGCATTATCTGCTGGGGGATCAATAGTTCATCCAGAATTAAATATCTGGAATATTATTCCGATGATGTCACAGAGCCTTTCATCTAGACCTTTAATAGTTTCCAACAAGAAATCGATGGAGATTCAGTTAATTGAAGGACCTCTAGATCATGCGATGGTTTGTGTTGATGGTCAGAAAGATATTCCTGTTGAATATAATAATTCTATTCATATCTCTAAAAAAAATTCATCTTTAAAAATTATCCATCCTTCTAACAATGATTTTTATGAAGCTTGCAGAGAAAAATTGGGTTGGAGTTTGGACATTACCACCAAGAAAATCCGTTAGTCTTGAATACTCGTTCTTTGTATTTTTACATCATTTTAATTGCTGTATTACTTAGTTTTGTGACAAATTTTGGTTTTAGTAGTTTATTAGAGCCGTTTCTTTTCCTGAAAAATAATGGATCTTCTTTTTATCCATCATTTGAAAATACTTTTCTTGTCTCCATGGAATGGTGGAGACTCATCACTCCAACTTTTCTGCATTTTTCACTTACTCACCTAATATTTAATTGCTTGTGGATATACATCCTTGGTTCAAAAATTGAAATCGTTGATGGNAAAGGAATATTTTTAACTTTATTTTTGTTTGCAGGTCTTTTAAGCAATCTAGGCCAATACTTTTTAACTGGTGATTATCTGTTTGGAGGATTAAGTGGAGCCGTATATGGTCTTTTGGGCTATTGTTTTATATTGGACTTAGATCAACAAGGCCAAAGGTATGATTTGCCAAATGCTTTGTATATTTTTATGTTTATATGGCTATTGGTTGGTTTTACTGGCATCTTAAGTATTTTTGGCTTTGGTAATGTTGCAAATATAGCTCATTTAGTTGGTATGATAGCTGGGTTTATATTTGGTTTAATTACCAGATTTACTTTTAAGTTTTAGCCTAATGAAAAAAATTACTAAAGCCGTCCTTCCTGTTGCTGGTCTTGGAACGAGATTCTTGCCTGCAACTAAAGCGATTCCCAAAGAAATGCTTCCAATTATAGACAAGCCTCTAATTGAATATGCTGTAGAAGAAGCTGTTATGGCTGGTATAGAAGAAATAATTTTCATAACAAGTCACACCAAGCCATCTATCGAAAACCATTTTTCTCAAAATCTTGAGCTTGAAAAAAAATTACTGAATTCAGGAAATACTAATGCCTTAAAAAAAATAAATAGAGAGATATTTCAAAATGTTTCATTTACATATGTACGGCAAGAATCACAAAAAGGTTTGGGGCATGCAATTCTTCAGGCCAAAGACTTAATACAAGATGAATATTTTGCTATTTTGCTTGCTGATGATCTTATTTTTAATGATCCTTCCCCCACTCAGCAATTAATCAATGTTATGCAAGAGACAAATTCATCTGTAATAGGTTTAAATAATGTTCCAAAAGATAAAATTGGTAACTACGGAGTTATTTCTTTTGCAAAATCATCCAAGCAAGAAAAACTCTTTCTTCTCGATGGAATTGTTGAAAAGCCACAATCAAACCCTCCTTCAGATATGGCCGTTTTTGGCAGATATATTTTATCTCATCACATCTTTGATTATTTGGAGAATTTAAATCCTGGAGTTGGTGATGAAATCCAGCTAACAGATGCAATCAAGTTAATGTTAAAAGATCATGATATCAATGGATATCTTTATGAAGGTATTAAATTTGATTGTGGATCCAAGGAGGGGTATGTGAAGGCAATTACTCATCTAGCATCTGATCTCCTAAATAAATGAAAGTCTTGCTCGCATTCTTTAGAATGTTGCCTCCAGAGCTTGCGCACTCAATTGCACTTTATTCGTTACAATATTTATACAGATTTAAATTAATTGGTATATTTTTTCCATATAGATTATCTGATTCTCCTTACCATTTTAAAGGTCTTCAGTTTAAAAATAGACTCGGCATAGCAGCAGGATTGGATAAAAATGGTGATTTTATTAATTCATTGGGAGCTTTGGGTTTTGGTTTTATTGAGGTTGGAACTATTACTCCTAAAGCACAGCCCGGCAATCCAAAGCCAAGAATATTTCGTTTTACAGATCAGGAAGCAATTGTAAATAGATTAGGTTTTAATAACAAAGGAGTGGATTATTTAGTAGAGAAGGTTAAAGCTAGAAAATATAATGGAGTTTTGGGAATTAATATAGGAGCCAACAAAGATTCCATTGGTCAAAAGAGGATAGATGATTATATTGAGTGCTTCCAGAAGGTTGCTTCTTTTGCTGATTACATTACTGTAAATATTTCTTCACCAAATACTCCAGGGTTGAGGGCGCTTCATTCCAAAGAAAATTTCTTACCACTATTTCAAGCTATTAATAATGTTAGGGCAGAAGAACATTTTACTAATCCTATTTTTGTAAAACTATCTCCAGACGAAGACTTGGAAACAATTTCTGAAATCACCAAAGCCATTAAAGAATTTAATTTTGACGGAGTGATTGCATCTAATACAACAATAGATAAGAGCAATTTAATATTATCCTCAAAAGCTGAACTTTCCGGGGGTTTATCAGGCAAGCCTTTGCTTCAAAAATCAAATGAGCTTCTTGATTTAGTACATTTAAAAGAGCCCGAACTTTTAAAAATAGGAGTTGGCGGAGTTCATGATAAAGAAAGTTTTGATATGAAATTAGAAAAAGGAGCTTCTTTGGTGCAAATCTATACTAGTTTTATTTATCATGGCCCAGTAATTATTAAAAAATTATTGAGCTAGAATTTTTGATGGAATCCTTAATCTCTGTTTTCATAATTCTTTTTTTAATTGGCGCAATAAGCTTTTTAAAGCCTTCAAAGAAAATGAAAGCTCTTAGTAAGATTAGAATGTTNGCTGCAAAAGAGGGTTTTAAGATTGGCTCCACAAATGAATTAAGAAAAAAATTTAAAAATTGGAATCCTCAAGTTGCCATATATCAAATTAAAAATTTATCAGAATATAAAAATTTGCATTATATAAAACGAGAAAATGATCTTGAGCTGTATCATCCAATTTCAGTTAAATATGAAAAAAACTTTGAAATAATTGATGAAAAAATATCTCAATTACCATCTTCTATACTTGAAATTATTTTTTATCAGTCCAATATAGCAATCGTCTGGAATGAAATGCTTGGTATTGAAGAGCTTCTAAGAATTAAGGAAGCTATATTTAAAATATGAACTCTTAAAATTATTTTATCAATTTATGTCAAAAACTCTTGTTATAGTCGAATCGCCCGCTAAAGCTAAGACTATTTCTAAATATCTAGGATCAGAATACATAGTTAAATCCAGTGTTGGCCATATCAGAGACCTTCCTAAGGGGAAGTCTAAAAAACCATCTCAAAGGAATACCATTCCTAAAGATCTCCCAGAAGATGAAAAAAGAAGATTAAAAAAGATCAATGAGCGTAAACGACTCATTAGAAGAATGGGAGTCGATCCTGATAATGGATGGGCTGCAAATTATGAAATCATTCCTGAAAAAGAAAAAGTTATCAAAGAATTAAAAACAGCTGCAAAATCAGTGGAATCAATTTTTCTTGCAACTGACCTTGATAGAGAAGGTGAAGCAATAGCTTGGCATCTTAAAGAGGCCCTTGGCGCAGACAAATTTAATTATTCCAGAGTTAGATTTAATCAAATTACTAAAGACGCAATTTTAGAATCTTTTCAAGATCCTAAAGAGATAGATGAAAGTCTTGTGGAGGCTCAGCAAGCAAGAAGATTTCTTGATAGGGTTGTTGGCTTTGAATTGTCCCCGCTTTTATGGTCAAAAATCGCCCGTAATTTATCAGCTGGAAGAGTTCAATCTGTAGCATTAAGGCTATTGGTGGAAAGAGAGCATAGCATTCAAAAGTTTAAGCCAGATGAG
>JGI20156J14371_10004348_pt1 | contig 10272 bp, 10 predicted proteins | sample COG_06_FD_14371 | JGI IMG/M metagenome (IMG submission 14371) | reverse complement strand
CTGGCATACCAGCATTCATTAGTGCTTTTTGAACCAAAAATATCATTTCCTCAGGGCCGCACAAAAAGGCTTCATCAAGAGCCGGCACATGTACTAATTTACTGAATATTTCATCTAGCTTATGGTGAGTAAAACGCCCGTTAAATAGCTCAGCATCTCTGTGTTCTTTGGTTAAGAAATAAAAAATCTCTAACCTTCCAAAATACTGATTTCTAAGCTGTTCTATTTGTTCCTTAAAGATAATAGATTTTACAGTACGATTCAAATAGAATAATTTAAACCTGGCTTTTGGCTCTTTTGCTAGGTGTGTCTTTATCATAGACAGCACCGGAGTAATACCACTTCCAGCCACAAAGGCAATGTATGTTTTTTCTTGGGTTGAGATAGGAACACCAAACTTACCACTTGGAGGCATCACCTCAAGGGTATCTCCTGTTTGTAATACATCATTTACGTAGCTGGAGAATACTCCTCCCGGGATTTTTTTTACAGCAACCTGCCACTGGTTATCTACCATGCTAGAACAAATACTGTANGAGCGCCTTGTATCNTGGCCATCAATGATTGNCTTAAGGGTAAGGTGTTGGCCTTGGGTNTAATAAAACGCCTGAGTTAAACTAGCAGGCATTTCAAAGGTAATAACAGAGCAATCAGGGGTTTGCTTGGTTATATCCTTAATTTTTAATGTATGAAATGTAGCCATATAGTTGTATTATTTACAAAACTAACGATTGTTAGTTACAATAGCAAATATCTCAAAATAATTATACAATACCAGATATAAGAACAGACACCAATTCTTTCTTTAAAACATTCACCTCTAGTTTTCCTCGTTTCTCATTCCAGAGATAGAGGGTTCTTAAAGTAGAGAGAATCGAGAAAAGAATAACCTCAGGTTCTTTGGCTTTAATTTGCTTTTCTTGGATTCCTTGTTTTATAATGCTTCTGAAATTTTCTTCGTACTGGTCACGCATNGCAATAAAGTCTAACAAATCTTGGCCATCTAGATGCATCCAATCATTATTTAANGCTGCAATGGCGTCTGCATGGTGCACGGTAATATCTATATGTACTTCAATGAGTTTTTTTAGGCGCTGCAGTGCAGTGCCGTCTTGAGAGGTAATGTTTGAGTGCTGTTGGTAAACTTTTCAGCAACATGGAGTACCAAGGAGGATAAGATTTCTTGTTTGCCTTTAATGTGGTTGTATAAACTTGCCGCCTTTATATCCATTTGCTGGGCAATGTCTCTCATAGAAACGGCACTGTATCCTTTTTCTTTAAATAGTTTTGCTGCAACAATAACTATTTCTTCTTTGCGGGTTAGTTTCATTACAGTAAATATAACAAAACAATCTTGGCAAAACAGAGAATTATAACCCGTATGAAATTGACACCCTACACAACAAAATATATGGCATAAAAAAAGCCTTGCAAATGCAAGGCTTAACTTTTTTTAAAAAATTAGAAATTAATAGTTCCAAAGATCTATTTCAATATTTCTAATTTGTTCTTTTATTCTGTCAGACTCTAAAAGTTGCATAAATGCATTTTCACTAATGTATTCTTTAACCTCTCTATCTCCTTGAACATTTTCTTCTTTGTAAATAAGACTGTTAAATCTTCTTGAGTTTAATAAATGGTCGAAAGAAATGGGTCTAGAGGTATTTTTTCTATTAAAAGCCTTAGCCTGGTGTAACACCTCTCGTGCTGCTGGAAAATAAACCCAAAACAGTTCAACTAAATTATCACCACCACCATCATCTGCAAAAGCTTTTGATCGCGCCTCTGGTGCAACAGGACAAATTCCCAGAACACGATATCTAAGCTCGCCAAGGCGAGAATCTAAATACCATAACCCGCGTATTCTCCACTGCTCGATATCTGCAGCATCAAGAGTGAATTCTCTAATATACTCATCATCTACAATGCCTTCTGCATTGAACTGATCAATACCATAATCTGTAGTATCTCTATACACCAAAGAGGCGTCTAAATCTTTTAGGGTTCTTTTTTGAGTGAAATAAGAATCTGAGTACACATCTTTGATATTACCGTTTTTCATGTTGGTTACAAGAACATCATATAAAGGACGTCTATCAGAACCAATGTTGTTGGTATCTATAGGATAGTATAAGGGGAAATTTACACGTTCATCAAGATCGATAATTTCCCAGGTGGCCTTTGACCAAAGCAAATCACGCTCATCTATATAACCATATGGCAATGGCTCATCATTATCATAAGCAAGTTGATCTAAGGTCTTTACTCCGATATCCTCTGGTGTTGCCGAGTTTAAGATATTTAATTGTGCATTTGCACTAGATATACCTAAAACAACAACAAAAGCAGCTAAAACTATGTTCCTTAATTTCATTTGTTCCTTTTTATTAAAAAAGTGATCCTATTAATCACACTTGATATTTAAAAATAACGCATATCAAGCGTGATTATTGTATTTCTTAGTTTGTTAACTCAATACAGATTGGAGATATTTTCTTCAATTTGTAACTGCTGTTTCCAGCTATGTTTGCAGTAATGTCAAAAATTTGTAAGGTCTCACCACGCTTTGCCCTTTTAAGAGCTCCAGAGGCTTGACTATTCAATTTTCTACCATTTACTTTAATTGTTGGTTGCCCACTTACTTTGAAACTAAATCCAGTTACATTTAACTTTAGATCAAAATCAAAATCTTGTAATGCTGCACCAACACTTGATTTCTCAAGTCCTTGACGTTGCATTCTAACACAACCTCCATCTCCATCTTCACCACGAATGGTTCCTGTTGGGCGTGGAATATCTTTAATACGGAAGGTTGCACTATCTCTTACTGGATCTCCATCAGGAAGCGTACCAGACACATTAATAGTTACTTCTCTACCTCCTCCAGGATTCATAGCATATGAACTTCCTTTTACTTTGGTTAAACCCGCAGCATTTGCTCTTATCTTGTTGTCTTGAATACCCGCAAATGTAATTGTCATTGGGTTAGACACACCGCGATACACCACATTCATCTTATCTGCAGCAATAGTAGCATTGTTTGGCTTATTAATGGTAGTAAATTTTTTATCTACAAGTACCTCAACCTCTTTACCATCTTGCATATAAACAAGTTTTCCAGTAATTTTATGATCACCAACTGAGCCAGTTCCTACTTTTAGAACTACTTTACCGCCGTCATACTCAAATTGGTTGTCCTTAACTTCTTTTCCATCCACCAATAACTCAACTCTTGCCGGTTTTGTAGAAGCATCTACACGTCCCAAAGATAACATACCATCAAAGGTAGAGCCTGTATAATACGCCCCCTTAGAGGTTGTCATAACAGTCTCATAGTTATCAAGCTTTGCAAGTTGCTTTAGGTTTCCTGAAAGAAGTGTAGATAACAATTCATTTTCCACAGACTTGATATCATTTTGGATTTGCGTCATTTTAGTTAATGAAGAAACCATAGGAAAAGCAACATAATTGTAGCTTATNTAATCCTTAACAACTCCTTCACCATCTGTAATGTCAGCAGTACTAAAATCATTATTTATTTGGGCTGTCAGGGTGGGGTTGGAATCTCCAAGTAATGCTACCATACCATCTCTGTAGGTATCCATTTGATTTAAAAACTCTTGACCAGCTTCTGTCATGGTACCACCTTCATAATAAAGTGCATCTAGATAACCAGAGGTATCCATGGTTTCATAGTCTGTATTATCTTCAACCTCAGATAATAGCATTTCTTTTTGAAGTGCTATGTAATCGTTGTAGGTTTTTGACAGCTGATCTGCTGCATTAGCAGTTGCTGCAGCTGCCTTAAACTCATCGTTCTCATCAGCCTTTTTTGAAATCTCGGCCAATGCTAAAGAGTTTTTAGATGCATAGCTTGTATTTGCACGATCTAATTTTTCATTAATTGATCCAAATGCAGATAATACTTCTTTAGACATGTTTAATGCCAACATCGCGATGAAAACCAAGTACATTAGGTTAATCATCTTCTGTCTAGGGGTTTGTTTTCCTCCTGCCATAATTTTATTTTAAATATTTTTATTTATTGAAATTATGATTAGTTTCTGCTCATTGCTGATAACATACCACCGTATACTCCGTTTAATGAAGAAAGACTTGTTGTTAAGTGCTCCATTTGTGCTTTTAATTGCTCTGCATTTTCTGCAACACGCTCATTTACCTCAGTTTGACGTGATGTAGACTCTACCTGTACTTTATACAAACTATTTAATGATTCCATTTGAGCCGCAGCCATTGCCATTTCTTCGCTGTACTTTTTAGTAGAGTTCATAGCATCGGCAGTTGGTGTCATTCCTTTTGCTGCACCCTCTAAAGAAGAAATGCTTGTAGAAAGACTCGTGATTAACTCACCATCTATGCGGGCATCTTTTAACATCTGGTCTAATTTTTTTGATAATAGACCTTCTGGAGACTCTCCCTTTCCACCAGAGGCTGCTCCTCCAGCTAATTCTGGATATACTAAAGACCAGTCTAGATCATCATCTATTGGCTCAAAAGCAGAAATTGCAAAAATAAGTGCCTCGGTTACAAGACCTACTGTCAATAACGTATTTCCATCAAATGGAAAACCAAAGTCCCAGTGAAGAATTTTAAATAATGCACCAATAATTACAATCGATGCTCCAAGGCCATAGGCCATGTTAAATAATTTTTTTGTAGACTTTGACTGTGCCATAATAATTTTTTTTTAGTTTAAGTTTAAGTAGTTGAGTTTAAGTTTAAGTTTTTAACGTTTTATCTCGCGTCACCGAAGTTTTGATTTAAAGTAATATCTGTACCCATGTAATCTTGTACGGTTCTAAAACCAATGTAGCTTCTTGCAGAATCTGCATATTCATAATTTCTAGAACTAACCTCTAAAAAGTAAGCAACATCTTTCCATGAGCCGCCACGAGTTACTTTGCGTAGGTTTGTTGGGTCATTTACAAGAGGGTTCATTGTTGAATTATAATCATAAGAAGCAGCCTCATACGAACTATCTACCCACTCGGCTACATTACCTGCCATGTTATAAAGGTTATAATCATTCGGCTCATATGAATTGGCCTCTACGGTGTACAAAGCTTGATCTGCGGCATAGTCTCCACGAAGGGGTTTAAAGTTTGCTAAAAAGCAACCTCTGTCATTTTTCGTGTAAGGTCCTCCCCAAGGAAAATCTCCTCCTTGGATACCACCACGAGCAGCATACTCCCACTCTGCTTCACTAGGAAGACGGAATGAATTTACAAATTCACGATCTCTTTTTTTCTGGTTTGAATTTTTATACAAGGTTCTCCAGGCAGCGAATGCCTTAGCCTGTTTCCAAGTTACCCCAACCACAGGATAGTCTCCATAGGCCTCGTGCCAGAAATAATCATTATGCATCGGCTCGTTGTAGGAATAGTTGAAGTCTCTAATCCAAACTGTTGTATCTGGATATATGTTAAGACTTTCTTTTTTGATAAAATCTTTTCTTTTGCTTGTCTTATCTTGTGCAGCGGCTCCAATATCCATGTAAGAATACTGAAAATTAAGTTTAGAAACATCTAGTGTGCGCTGCCCGTTGTAAGATTCTTCCATTGGCAGATACATACTATCCATTACCTCTACATAATACTCATCAGGGTATTCGGCAGTATCCCAAATTAAATCTATGTTGTTGTTGATTTTTCTACCCTCGTAGAAATCATCTCCCATTCCATAGTAATTATCTTCCATGTACTGATCATAAGGTGTTTTCTCTTCGTCTTCGTTGTCAAGAAATGCAAAATCTCCAATACCGGCTTCTCCATCTCCTGGAGTTTCTCCTAATTCATCTGCTAGAATAGCCAATCTTAAACGCACTGTTGAATCTCTAACCCATTCTACAAATTGACGGTATTCTGAGTTGGTGATTTCTGTTTCATCCATATAAAAGGACCGAACAGTAACAGTTTTTGTAGGGGCGTCATTAACGGACACAAAATCGTCTCCAGATTTACCCATAACAAAGGCGCCACCTGGGATAAGAGTCATTCCATAGGGTTTCTCTGGGAGCCATTTTTTACCTTTTACTCCAACAAGTTCCCCTCTGTCTCCAGAGTTACAACTGGACATTAAGGCAACAATCGCAGCCAATGCAATAAACTTTTTCATAGGTACTGGGTTAAATTCTAGTTTCAAGTGTGTAAACCTATCGATATATTTTAAAAAAAACAACAAATTTCTTAAAAAACACTTGTTAAAAATTATTCAATTTTAATTGGTCAAACTTCGTTCTTTCGGCGGGCTTTTAGCCACCTTTCTGGTATTTCCTGATTTGTTGCACCCAAATATTCGCCATAGGTGCATGGTAATAACGTTGATGATTTCAATTTATTATCAATATTTGAAATAAAAGGTAATTCTATCCACCATCTTCCAGTCTTGTTACTTTTTTTAAATATTAAAACCTCATCATCAATAGGCACCTTGTAGGTTGTATAGTGCTTTAGGTCCATAAAATCATCATCAGAAACCCTAAAATTTACTCCCTCAATAAAGTACCACAATACTTGAGCCAGTAGCATCGCTCCAGATCTAGAAGTAGTGAAGTCTGTAATTTCAAATAACGAAAAAGAAGATACTTTACTACTTATTCCTGCATATCTAGAAATAGCACAAATTTCTCTGCCATCAAAGCCATTTGGATTCTCTTTGTTATAACTCCCTAATTCTGCGCTTTTTATTGAAGAAATATCCATGGTAACCAAATCTGCATTTCTAAAGATAGGCTCTACATCTTTAATATCTGCGGTAACTGCTCCTAATCTGTGGGCATCAAAATAGAGCGCCTCCATCAGTGCAATTTCTTGTGGAGGATTGAAAAATGATTGATACCCCAGCACACTGTAGTTAAATAGGTTGTATGGTTTGTCTACAATAATTTTTCCGACATAAGATTTGTTGGTAATTGCCGCCTCTGCATCTCCCAAATCAAAGCGGGTATCGATGTTAACCATATTTATCATAGAGCAAACACCGTCATAGGCTCGGTATTGAGCATACAAGGCGTCTTGGCTACCTCCTAAAATAATTGGAATAATGTTTTTTTTAAGAAGCGAGGCAGTAACTGCTTTAACAGCAAAATAAGAATCTTCTACACTTGCTCCTTTTTCTATATCTCCAAGATCTGCAATAGTGTGTTTCCAGTTTCCAGGATACAGCCCGTAGAGGGACATTCTAATAGTGTCAAACTTGTACATCAAGGCCCATGTAATCTATGTCACGCCTGTTTTCTTTACACCCAAAAATAGCAAACTTAACATCTTCTAAATCTGGCAACTCTCCCTTGATAGTGTGCACTAACAACTGTTTTCCTATAGTGCCTGCAGGCAATACCTCGCGGTGAGCGATAACAGGCTTCGAGACTGGGGTAAGAAATTCTATCAAAAGATGTAACTATTATNGTATTTGGTTATTTTTTCTTTGCAGCAGCCTTCTTTTTTGCAGGCGCTTTTTTCTTCGCAGCGGCTTTTTTCTTCTTTTTCTTAGGAGCGTTTTTCTCTAAAATAGCTTGCGCATCCTTCAGGTCATTTTTTCTGCCTTTGTTGTTTTTGGCAACTCAATTTTTGTTTTTCCTTTTAGAAGATTAAAGCGTCCCCATCTAGCTTTCTCTAGACGAATCCCTTCTTCTTCCCAGTTATGAATAAGCTTGTCAATCTCTTTTTGCTTTTTTGTTTCTATTAATTCAATAATATCTGCATCGCTTAGGGTATCAAAGTCATACTTTTTATTGACATTAATAAACATGTTGTTCCATTTAATAAAAGGACCGAAACGACCCGTTCCTTTTTGTACTGGCAAGTCTTCATATATATACACAGGAGCATCTGCTTTTTTCTTTTCTTCAATTAGCTCAATTGCATAAGACATGTCTACATCAAGAGGGTCTATTCCTTTTGGCAGAGAAACAAACATTTTTCCAAACCTTACGTAGGGTCCAAAACGACCGTTATTAACATCTACCTGCTCATCTTCATAGGTGCCCAAGTCTTTGGGAAGCTTAAATAAATCCATTACCTGGTCAAAGGTTACCAAATGCAACTGCTGGTCTGGACCCAGGCTTGCAAATTTTTTCTCATCATCATCTGGAGCGCCAATTTGAGCCATTGGCCCGAATTTTCCTAGACGCACCAAAACAGTTCTGCCACTTTCTGGGTCTTTTCCTAAAATCCGTTCTCCACTTTCTCTTTCTGCATTTTCTTTAACATCCTCAACCGTTGGATGAAACTTTCCGTAGAACTCTTTTAGCATATGCTTCCAGTCTTCCTTGCCCTCTGCAATATCATCAAAATCTTGTTCTACNTTGGCNGTAAAATTAAAATCTAATACAGAGGAGAAGTGCTCCACTAAAAAGTCATTTACGATCATCCCAATGTCTGTAGGCACTAATTTTCCTTTATCACTCCCTATGGTCTCAAGAAGTGTGTTGTCTTTTAAANTTTGGTTTTCTAGTGTGAGTTGAAGGTATTTTCTTTCTACGCCTTCTACGGTTCCTTTTTCAACATATTTTCTACTAATTATGGTAGAAATAGTTGGCGCATATGTAGAAGGTCTTCCAATACCCAGCTCCTCTAATTGTTTTACCAAAGAAGCCTCTGTAAAACGGTATGGCGGTCTTGTAAAACGCTCTGTGGCAGTAATATAATTTGCGCCTAACACGTCTGCTTTCACTAATTTTGGAAGCATCCCTTCCTGTTCCTGTTCGTCATTATCTATACCTTCAAGGTATACTTTCAAAAACCCATCAAACTTGATCATCTCTCCGTTTGCGGTAAACTGCTCTTTACCCCTTGAGATGATGTTATCGCAATTTTCACATTGGTACGCTCTAGTTGCGCATCACTCATCTGTGAGGCCAGGGTACGTTTCCATATTAAATCATACAATCGTGTTTGATCATAGTCTCCCTCAATGCTATGGCGAGACATTTGTGTAGGTCTAATTGCCTCATGAGCCTCTTGTGCTCCTTTAGACTTGCCTTTATATTTTCTAGGATGGCTGTAAGCCTCCCCAAAGCTTTTAGTGATTTCTTTTGCCGCATCCTGCTGCGCATCATTTGATAGATTTACACTATCTGTTCTCATGTAGGTAATTAAACCTGCCTCGTATAAACGCTGTGCAATGGTCATTGTTTTTCCAACAGAGAAATACAGTTTTCTTGCTGCTTCTTGTTGCAAAGTTGAGGTTGTAAAGGGTGCCGCTGGAGATTTTTTTGCAGGTTTTTTTATTAAATCTGCAACACTATAACTGGCATCAATATTTTTTTCTAGAAATGCACGAGCTGCTGCTTGGGTCTGAAAATTCTTTGGCAACTTGGCCTTAAAACTGTTGCCTTGGGCAGTTACAAACTCTGCATCTATTCTATAACTTGCAACAGGATTGAACGCTTCTATTTCACGCTCACGCTCCACAATAAGACGCACTGCAACACTTTGCACACGCCCGGCAGAGAGCCCACCTTTACCTTACGCCACAACACTGGAGACAGCTCATAACCAACGAGCCTGTCTAGAATTCTTCTAGCCTGTTGGGCATTCACTAGATTATAATCTATTTGTCTTGGGTTTTCAATGGCTTTTAAAATAGCAGTCTTGGTAATTTCATGAAACACAATACGTTTTGTGTTTTCCTTTTTTAGGTCTAGCTCTTCGGCAAGGTGCCATGCAATTGCCTCTCCTTCACGATCCTCATCACTTGCTAGCCAAACCATTTCTGCTTTTTTAGCCTCTTTTTTTAAATCTGCAACTAGTTTTTTCTTATCACTAGAGACTATATATTTTGGCGTAAAATCACCATCAACATCAACACCCAGTTCCTTGGAGGGAAGATCTGCTATGTGTCCAAAACTTGATTGTACCTTAAAGTCTTTTCCTAAAAATTTCTCTATAGTTTTTGCCTTTGCAGGTGACTCTACAATTACTAAATTTTTTGCCATTGTATAATTATATGTGGGCTACAAAAGTATGTGAATTTTTTTTAAAGAAAATTTTCAGCTCACATTTTTAAAATTATTTATTTAGTTTCCTTGAAATATTTGAACAAATAATAAGAGAATTCTAAACTTCTATAAAGGGACAAAACAATAAAAAAATACACTAAAACTCTCTTAGAACATCTCTAGGCAATTAGCACCATAAGGTTATATTTTTTGGTTTATGATTGGTTTAGATGATTATTAGACATTTTATATAGCAAAAGAAATCTGCCATAATGTCATAAACGATACGTTTTCTTTATCTTTGCATACTA
>JGI20156J14371_10004340_pt1 | contig 10285 bp, 9 predicted proteins | sample COG_06_FD_14371 | JGI IMG/M metagenome (IMG submission 14371) | reverse complement strand
GATCTTAAAGTCTGATCCATGTTTTTATATCCTTTCTAATCGATGCCTAGAACTTATTACGCTCTGAAAAATTAGTCAAAATGTAAAGTATTCAATTGAATAGGAAGGTTTGGTNCTGAGCTTAGGTTTCATCAGACCTCCGCTTTTTATATCATTTAAATTNGCGCGTGTTATGATATGACTTTTTAGCTGATTAGAAACATAACCGATGTCAAAGTATNTAAAATTCTTAATATTACCAGACATAAGAAGTGCCATATTTCTTACTGTTGTATTCACAATAGCCATTTGTGTTGGGACACTTACTGTCCTACCTGAAAAAATTGACGTACCTGGGAACAGACAAGTGGCAGCATTTTGTTGCGTTTGCAGCTTTTAGTGTACCCGATAACAGTTGCAAGCCGTACCTACTGGATACCTATAACAGTATTTGCATTATGTTTGGCTGCATCGATTGAAATCATTCAGCCATACGTTAACCGTTTCGGTGATATAAAAGATTTCCAAGCAGACACGTTGGGCGTATTTCTTGGCCTTTTGACTGGTATCTTAGTTCGCAGATTTAGAGCTAAAATTTAGTGTCTTATAAAAATTCGTATTTTTATCTAGGCCAATAAGGTTTTCATACATGGTTTGAAAGAACTCCAAATTAGTCAGTCTAATGTACTCAGAATTTTGGTGATACAACTTCGATATTGGGTCCTATAATTTCACCAATATCTAATAATAAATCTTCCCGGAAATGGCTTGATATTAGCTGAACACCAATAGGGCTATTTTCAACCTTTCCAGTTGTTACGCTGAGGCATGGCAAGCCCATAAAGGGTAATCCAATCTGAAGCATTTGCGCCTCCACTATTTGATCAAACTCAGATTGTGATCCAAGGTCAACCAAGTCTTTAAAAGGCAGTTTACCAGATACTGGGCATAGAACGACGGGGTATGTCTCTAAAAACAGTCTCCACTTGCGGGTCAGAGCCGCCCGTGTTTGTAAAACGTCCATCACATCATTTAACTTGCTATTTTTCCTGTGGTTTAGCAGCCCCTCATATACTTTTGACGCGTCAGGGTCTTGTTCACGCAACAAAGTACCACCAACTCCATATGTCATCTCAGCCATCCAAAGAAATAACTGGTTTTCCATTGCTTGACGTAATGGTGGAAGATCAACCTCCTCTACTTGCCATCCAGCTGCTTCAATTTTAGAGGCGACTTGTAACAATTCGGCTTTAATTTTTGGATCAACTTCCAAACCGTCAGGTGAGGTAGAAATAGCTATACGTTTCGGTACTGCATTACCTGTTAATGGCATGGCAACATACCACGGATCACGCATGTCAGGCTGCGACATGACATCCAGGGCCAACCTCAAATCACCAATTGAGCGAGCAATAGGCCCAGAAACTGCAGTCAACTGAGCCCCAATAAATCGGTCAGGTCCAGAAAAATTATGCGCTGGTACCCTGCCTAAAGAAGGCCGCAAGCCGTGAACCCCACAAGCGTAGGCTGGATACCTAATAGAGCCGGCTATATCTGTACCATGACCGATTGCTCCAATACCTGCAGCAACCGCGGCAGCAGCACCACCAGACGACCCGCCAGGTGTGGTTTTTGGATTTAGCGGGTTTTTTGTATGCCCGTGAAGCGAATTACGTGTGAACCACCTTAGAGAAAATGCTGGGGTATTAGTGCGGCCAATAATAATGGCCCCAGCCTTTCGTAAGTTGGCAACAACTGGATTATCTTTACTAGCAAGCAGATCTTTTTGTAGCCGCAAACCATTGGTTGTAGCGTGTCCAATCTGATCAACATTAACTTTTACTGTTACGGGCACCCCAGCCAAACTACCAACTATCTCTCCCGCATTAATTTTGCTGTCAATAAGTCGCGCTTCGCTTAAGGCTTCCTCATCAAAATTATCTACAACAGCGTTTATAGAAGCATTTACATGCGCCATACGGCTTAAAGCACTTTTAGTTGCCTCTTCCGCTGAGATCTCATGCCTTTGAATTTTTTCAGCGATTGTTTTCGCTGTTTCCTGCCAAATTTCCATATCCAAATTCCTCATTAGAGGTAAGATACTTACTCTAGACTGATCATTGGTTAGGATGCACGACAAAAATATCTTAATAAATATTCTGAATAAGAATTCTCAGAAAATTGTGAAATAAGGTACATATTTCTGTTAATTAAAATGATGCTACCTTTTAAAATGGGTTCCATATGCAACAGAACCAATAATTAATTATTTAGTCAGTATCAGTTTCCCAGATCGTGTTATCCGAAGTTTATAATGCTGGTCATCTAAGATGATGCTCGCTTGATCACCACCTTCTGTCAGTTCTTTAGCAGAGTATGTCGGCAAAATTTCTTGGGCCTTTTGCTTTGGCGGGATTACATTGAAATTCATGATAAATTTCCTGAAATTGCATTTGTCGGCTTCGCGTTAATGGAAATCATATTGCCAGCNATAAACCACAATGACGCGATAGGCTTAACNNACTCATTTGCTTTTGAATCAACGTCTGGATTGTCGTAAAATTTAGTTTTTTTGTTCGCCGTCGGCTGCTGCATTTCAAAATCCTCACATTATATTAATTCTTGGCCTCTTCTGAGCTTACTGCCTGAATCACTAATTTAACAGTATCCTTACTAAATTACTAAGGTATGTCAAATAGGAATTTTTGAACTTTCTTGAAACATCTAACTTCAATTACCTGAAGCAAACTAGCCAATTAAAAAATAGGTTTCCACCAAACCATATTAGATTTCTTAGCAAAGCATTGCTTGACAAATAAAGCCCAGAGCATTGGGATAAAACCTAATTTTAATTTCTGAACTGAGCGAAAAATGTCTCTATTAAACAAAATTATTGAAATACCAGATATGGCAATCATTATGCCAGATGGCTGTCGGCTTTCTGCTCGAGTTTGGCTGCCAGACAATGCTTCAGACTTACCAGTCCCTGCAATCTTGGAGTTTCTCCCCTATCGCAAACGCGATGGAACCACGGCCAGAGACAGCCTTACACATCCTTATATTGCTAAGCATGGGTATGCCTGTATCCGTGTCGACATGCGTGGCAACGGCGATAGCCAGGGGCTTATGGAGGACGAATATACCGAACAAGAATTACAAGATGCCGAGGCAACTATCACTTGGCTGACTGAACAGCCTTGGTGCAGTGGCACTGTTGGCATGATGGGGATCAGCTGGGGTGGGTTCAACTCACTCCAAGTGGCGGCAAGACAACCTCCTGCTCTAAAGGCAATTATTACGCTTTGTTCTACTGTCGACCGATATGCTGACGATATTCACTATAAGGGCGGTTGCCTACTAAATGAAAACTTAGGTTGGGGCGCAACTATGTGGTCATATTCCTCACGAGCGCCAGATCCAGCTTTAGTGGGCGATAACTGGCGGGATATGTGGTTACAACGGCTAGAATCTGAGCCCTTTCTACCTATAGTTTGGTTAGGCCATCAAAACCGTACCGCATATTGGCAACACGGCTCAGTTTGCGAGGATTATTCTAAAATTAGAGCGGCTACATTGGCTATTGGAGGCTGGGGAGATGCATATAAAAATACAGTCTCACATCTCGTTGAAAATATAAAATCACCAGTTAAAGGTATTGTTGGACCATGGGTCCATAAATATCCACATTTTGCCGCCCCTGAGCCACGAATTGGGTTTTTGCAAGAAGCCCTTCGATGGTGGGATCAATGGCTAAAAGGTAAGGAAACTGGCGTTCTCCAAGATCCAGCCTATACTGCATATTTAATGGATGGGGTGCGGCCTCACAGCTGGTATGGCCAGCGCAGTGGCCATTGGATTACAGAGGAAAAATGGCCTGCAAAGTTCCAGCATCATTGCTGGCATCTGCAGCCGAGTGGTATTTTAGGAAATCTTCCTTCTGAATTAAATTCTAAGGTAACCTCCACTCAAAACTGTGGTGGTGCAGCGGGCGAGTTTTGCGCAATTTGGCTAGGTCCAGAAATGCCGGATGACCAACGCGTTGACGACGCCCTATCGGCCTGCTTTACGTCCCAACCCCTGGAAGAAAGCTTCGATATAATTGGCTCACCAACTCTAAAATTAAAGCTTAGCTCCGACCAGCTAGTCGCTCAAATTGCAGTACGCCTGAACCACATTCATCCAGATGGAGCCTCAACCAGAATGACATATGGGGTTCTGAACCTTTGCCATCGTGACGGCCACACAGTCGCCAAACCTTTAATTCCTAATAAAGAATATGAGGTTTCTATAGTTCTGGATCAGATGGCCTATCGCGTGCCAGCGGGTCATTGCGTTCGTGTGGCCATTTCTCCCACCTATTGGCCCTTGCTATGGCCATCACCAGTTCCAGTTGAACTGACTTTGCATGCCGGCGAAATCAATATTCCCGTTAGGCCCAGTGGAAACCAAGATGAGCGTAAGTTTCCTCCACCAGAAGCAGATCCACCTTGGCAAATCGAAGTTCTTCGATCTCCAAAAAATAAGCGACGTCAAATTACTGATATGACCACTGGCACTGTAACCCTAGAAATTGTAGATGACTTTGGCAGTACAAAAGATCTAGACCATGGACTTGTCCATGGATCTGTCGCACGCAAATGGTGGAGCATTCAACCTGACGACCCACTAAGCGCTAGTGGGCGAACCCACTGGACCTACGAAAATAGTCGCGGCGACTGGTCAGTTCGAACAGAAACTTATACAAATATGACTTCAGATGCAAAATACTTCCATCTCACAGCACGCCTAGAGGCATATGAAAATAACAATCTAGTTTTTAAAAAAGAAATTTCAGAGCGTATAGAGCGAGACCACAGGTAACTCTTAAGACGGTTACTGAGGTCGTTTAGCTATGAGGTTTGTAAGCCAATCGGGATCCATTTCAGGCACTGATGACAAAAGTAACTCAGTATACTCAGGGTGTGGCGGCTGAAATACTTCAGTTTTTAAACCCTGCTCAACCACTTCCCCCTGGTTCATAACAACCACCTGGTCAGCAATCGCGTTTACCGTTGAGATATCATGGGTAATGAAAAGGTAAGTTAATCCTAATTCTTCTTGCAACCTTAGCAAGAGTTTTAGGATACCCTCCTGCACGATCTGATCCAACGCAGAGGTTACCTCATCACAGATTATAAAATCCGGTTCGGCCGCCAGTGCACGAGCGATGCAGATCCGTTGCTTTTGTCCACCGGATAATTCTCCAGGTAGACGTTGCATAAAGCTCGCATCCAGCTCAATCATCTCAAGTAAATCTGTTATTCGTTGAGTTTTCTCAGATCCACGCATGCCAAGGTAGAACTCAAGTGGTCGCCCTATTATTTCACGAACCGTTTGGCGTGGGTTCATGGCGGTATCTGCCATTTGATAAATCATCTGGATTCGACGTTTCTGATCTTTGCTGCGATTGGCAAGCGCTGGTGGCAAATCCTCACCATTAAACTGCACGCTTCCTGACATCTGCGGCAAGAGCCCAGTGATCACTCTCGCAGCCGTCGACTTTCCGGAACCTGACTCACCTACGACCGCCACAGTTGAACCTTTGGGAACTTCAATATTTACATTGTTTAATACTTTTGCTGCACCGTACCCAGCGTTAATGCCCTTAAGCGACAAAACTGAATCCTTGGCTACCTGCTGTGACTTTTCAAGCGACCTTACCGACCAAAGAGATTTTGTGTATTCTTGTTGTGGCGCGCTTAACATTTGGCGCGTAGGCGCCTCTTCAACTTCATTGCCATAGCGAAGTACCTTTATAACGTCAGCCATTTGCGCCACGACGGCAAGGTCATGCGTTATATAGATTGCTGCAGTATTAAATTCTTCTACTATTGACCGCATTGACGCCAACACTTCAACTTGTGTCGTCACGTCCAGCGCTGTCGTAGGTTCATCAAAGACTAACAGATCTGGCCTTGGCGACATTGCCATTGCTGTCATCACTCTTTGCAATTGCCCTCCCGAAACTTGATGAGGGTAACGCTCACCAATATTCTCCGGATCCGGCAAGTTTAAAACATCATACAATTGTTGTGCGTCTTCGTAAGCGGAGCTTTGGTCTTTAATTCCTGACCGAATGGTCGAGGCCGTAGTTTGCACAATTAACCGACGAGCAGGATTGAATGCCGCGGCAGCAGATTGCGCTACGTAGGTCATGCGGGTACCCCAAAATTTGCGTTTTTCTCCGTCTGTTAATTTAGCTAAATCAACACCGTCAAATATTATCTCACCTTCTGTGATGCGACACCCAGGTTGGGTATATCCCATGGCAGCAAGACCCAATGTTGACTTACCTGCTCCGGACTCACCAATTAGCCCAAGAACTTCACCTGCGTGCAACGTCAGATCAATACCATTAATAATATCGTGCCATTTCTCATCAGAGAAACCCTGTATTTTTAATCCCTTGATTGATAAAAGAACNTCACTCTTTTTTGTTTTACTACTCATCTTTTAGCCCACTGGTCTTTTGCAAAAACCAGTCCACAACAAAGTTAATCGCCACTGTAAGAAGTGCAATTGCAGCGGCCGGTAATAGTGGGGTCAAGCCAGCCCTTAGATCATATTGGGCAAACATTATCAGTGACGCATTATCACGCACCATTGAACCCCAATCAGCAGTAGGTGGCTGGATACCAACACCAAGAAACGAAAGAGCTGCTATAGTTAGGAACACGAAACAAAACCTCAGTCCAAATTCAGCAATTAGCGGAGGCAAAATATTAGGTAAAATCTCACGCCGCATTATCCACCCAATACCCTCACCGCGCAAACGGGCCGCCTCAACATAATCCATAACAACTACATTTAATGCTACGGCCCGCGTCAGTCGAAACACTCGGGTGCTGTCCAGAACCGCTATAATTAAAACCAAGTTAGTAATGTTTGATCCAAATATGGATAAAAGGACCAATGCGAATATCAAACTTGGAATGGCCATTAGAACATCAACCAATCGACTTAATATCTGATCTAACCATGATCGGTTTATAGCGGCGGCAAGTCCTAGAGACCCACCAATCAAAAACGCCAAGAAAGTGGTCGCCACGGCAATCCCAACAGTATTACGCGCGCCATAAATCATTCTGGAAAGGATGTCCCGACCAATCTGGTCCGTCCCAAAAACAAATTCCTTGCTCCATGGCTCATAGGGGGCTGGAAAAACTTGGGACTCGCCATAAGGAGCAAGCCAAGGGGCGAAAAGTGCAACAAAGATATAAAAAAATATCACTACCATGCCAAACCGCGCAGTATATGGTGACTTTTTAAGGTCCAATAAGAAGCGCGCCCATAGGCTACGCTTTTGCAAAGTCGCTCCAATCTCACCAGTGGCTGAGTAGCTTTTAGGAATGTCGGTCATTTTGGGTGAAGCAACCTTGGGTTTGTGACGATACCGATTATATCTGCAATCAAATTAAGTAAAATATAGGTTACAGCAAAAATTAATGCACAGGCCTGAACGACCGGAATGTTACGGCTAGTGACAGAATCCACCATCAATTGCCCAATCCCGGGATAAACAAATACACACTCTACGACCACTACTCCAACCACCAAATAAGCAAGATTAAAGGCGATTACAGTCGCAATTGGCGCCCATGCATTTGGCAGTGCATGTTTTATGATAACTTCTCGCTTTGATGCCCCCGACAAGATAGCCATTTGAATATACGGGCTGGCCAAAAGGTTTATGATAGCGGCCCGTGTCATGCGCATCATATGCGCAATAATTACCAGTGTTAGGGTGAGCGCTGGCAAGGCACAGCGCTGAATCCGTTCAAGCATAGGTGTAGCGGCATCAACATTTGCTAAAGTTGGAAGTACTGGCCACAGTGAGCCAAAGATTAAAATCAAAACATAAGCTACAAAAAACTCAGGAAATGAAATTGTTGTCAACGAGGTAACATTGACAGTCCTATCATATATTGAATTTCGATAAAGGGCACTGGTGACACCTAAAAATAACGAAAGAGGCACCGCAATAATAGCCGTCATTCCAGCTAAAAATAATGTATTCCACAAGCGTGGAGCGATCAAATCAACAACGTCTCGAGATCGATCACCACCGGTGCCGCCTGTAACAGAACCTTTACCTGAGAATGAGCTACCAAAATCACCCTGCAATACGCCACCAATCCAGTTTAAATAGCGTACAAGTGCTGTTTGGTCTAAGCCTAGCTCTTTGCGAAAGGCGGCGATAGTTTCAGGCGTTGCAAGTTGTCCAAGTATCGCTTCAGTGAAATCACCAGGCAGAAATTCTACAGCTGAGAAAATAATTATAGATACCGCAAGCAGGGTCATGAGACCCAAGCTAAGGCGTACCAGAATTGTTTTTATTATAGGATGCAATTTACAAACTCGTATTCAGTTGCGGACCAATAAAATAAAATGGGTTAGCAAAATTAAAGCTTGCTAACCCAAAGCTATACTAATCGTTAGGAGTTACGAGAACCACCAACGCTCAGAAACTTTATTGCCGTCATTGAGCCAGTTTCCTGCCACAGGGCCATGCCCCAATGTTTTTGCATGAGCGTGGATATAGTTGGCCCAAAGTGGAATAAGTGAACCACCATCATCATGCAGCAGTGCCTGAGCATCCCAATACAGACCCTTACGCTTTTCGTAGTCTGTCTCTGAGCGTGCCATAACAACCAACTCATTAAACTTAATCGCTGCGTCAGTGTCTTTCCAAGCTGTTTCGTTCCAGTTGGTTTCTTTGGTGTACGCAGCCTGATACATAACATCCTGAGTTGGACGCCCACCCCAATAAGAGTTGCACCAGCCTTTAACGTTCCAAACATTTGACCAGTAGCCATCGTTTGGCTCACGAACCAGTTGAATATCGATGCCACATTGCTTTGCGGATTCAACCATCAACTCGCCGGCCGAGACGCCACCAGAGAAACCTGCGTCTGCAACTGACAATGGGATCGGTCCAGAATGTCCAGATTTCTTGTAGTGCATTGCAGCTTTTTCAGGATCAAACGAATAGTTCGGAAGATCTGTGTTCAGAAATGGCATTGCCGCAGACACTGGAATATCGTTTCCGACAACCCCGTGACCCAACAAAATTTTGTCCAGAAGCTCTTGACGGTTCACTGCGTACTTAAGCGCTTTTCTGACATTGTAATTGTCAAATGGCTCAGTATCCAAACGCATTGGGAAGATATAATGCTGCGTCCCAGTAGTTTCCAGGATTTCTAAGTTCGGCGCGCGTGCTAGAAGATTGACCGTTTTCGCAGGGATAGCGTCTGCAAAATCAGCGTCTCCACTCATAATCGCGCTTTGACGTGCCGCTGCATCGATAACAGCAATTAACTGAACCTCGTCAAAGTTAGCGTGGCCCTCTTTGAAGTAATTTGGATTACGCTTGCCTACAAATTTTACACCTGGCTCATAGGAGTCAACCATATATCCACCAGTTCCATTTGCTGGATCCTGCGGATCAATTTTGCCATTCTTTGATGCATTGATCATGAAGTGATAATCTGAGACTAAATAAGGGAAATCCGCGTTTCCTTCGGAAAGTTCAAAGATTACTCTGTGGTTACCATCTTTTGTCATGGAGACGACACTAGAAAGATTGCCTTTGGCCGATGATGTTGAGTCCTCGCCGCCATGGTATTCCATAGTTGCAATCACGTCATCCGCTGTAAGAGATTTTCCATTATGAAATTCGACACCTTTTCGAAGGTCAAATACCCATTTTTTTGCATTGTTGGAAGGCTCGAAAGACTCGGCTAATTCTCCGATCAATTCGCCTTCATTACTAACTTCAGTCAGGTGGTTACCACGTGTGTATATAACGTTCTGGCTCAAGCTGTTAGCTGATGTACCTGGATCTAAAGAATCATCGGTGGAGCCATATCCAGTTGCATGGCGTAAAACGCCACCCCTCTTAGGCGTGGCTGCTTCTGCAGAGTTAGCCAAGCTTAGAGCTGCTGGCACTGCAAGACCCGTGGCTAATACCGACTTCATAAAATGTCGTCGATCAATAATCCCATTAGTCAATTTATCTTGTTGTTTTTGAATAAACTTTTTAGTCATAATTCACTCCCTTTTGAAACTTTATTAAGTCTGATATTTAATAACAAATGCGAATAGGTGAAGTAAACTTATTAAAGTTGTAACTTTCAATAACGCTTAACCCTATTCATAGTTAACTGACGCAACGTTAACCTTTAAATAACGCTTAGATTAATTTTAATTTGAAATTAATGTATAAACGTTTTTTTGTAAAAAGTAATTATTTTTTCAGTTAATTACT
>JGI20156J14371_10004334_pt1 | contig 10292 bp, 6 predicted proteins | sample COG_06_FD_14371 | JGI IMG/M metagenome (IMG submission 14371) | reverse complement strand
TGGATACTTCTGTATTGAATATCTGTAGGCCTTTTGAAGCCCATATATTCCAATTGACTTTTTATTTTGGAATCAATACGGTAATCTGTGAATTTCAAAATTAATTATTTGTACAAACAAAGCTAATTAGATATTGAGACTTGTAGTATACAATGTTTAAATTATTTATATTAGACCTTTGATAAAATTTTGGTTCAATGAATATTTCCTTAATAGCAAACTCCGGCATTCAATTTTTTAAATTTGAGGCTACTCTAGTAAAAGATGATTTTAAAGACGATAAAATAAAAATCATTGAGGAATTAGACATCAATCGACTTGAATTTTGGCTTGATGAATTAATATTAGTTGATTCAGATCAGGATTCTTATGCAAAGAAGAATCAATTAAAAGAGCTTGGGTACCTAAATCCAAACGGAACGTTAAAAGCAGATTTAGATTTTTCGAAGTTAGATGTTTTTTTTGACGGCATGGAAGGCATCTATGATGTGACAAATATTAAATCGACCTTAAAATCTTTTCAAAACAATTGGATACCTCTTCCTTTTTTTAAAAACAACAATATTAACAATGATTATTTTGGACCTACTGACTGGGTACGAATATTTTTTAGACAAATAGAAATAAAAGACAATGGAGATATAACAATTGAGGCTGTCTTAGCCATTGATACGTCAACTTCAGATGACAATAGTGGACCCAAAATTGATAGCAATCCGAATGAAAATAAATTCAAGATATGTCAAGATGAAGATTTAATACATGCTTATTTTGACAAGCTTATGGGGTGTGAATGGGTCAATGACTACATTCAAAAACTATTCCCGCCTGACGAAGACGAGCCAAACACGAGGCATATTGGAGCTTACATTCATTTCACACGAATATTGAAAAGACTAGATGCCATGCCAGATATTCATCTATTATCAGATGAAGGAGCAGTAATTGATGTTGACCTTGTTTTAGACATTGGCAATTCAAAAACATGCGCTATCCTTTTTGAGCATCCAAACGATAACAATTTTAACTTTAATAAAGTAAAAAAAATAGAATTACAAGATTTATCCAGACCGTTTAACGCGTATTCCGAGTCTTTTTCAACCCGTATTGTTTTCAAGGATGCGGAATTCGGAATTTTAAATACGGAACTTAATCAAAATAATAGATTTCAGTGGCCAAGCCCTGTCAGAATTGGGTTTGAGGCAGAGAGAATTATAAATGATGCTCAAATTGAATTGAATTCGGAGCATGAAACGAAGTCATACAACTCAAGTCCAAAAAGATATTTATGGGATACAAATCCAAGTCAAATAGAATGGGAATTCCACACTGACAATGGCACACCAAAGCCTGTATACAAAAAAGGAGTTACAGAGCAACTTAAGAGCGATGGTGAATTATGCAATGATGGTATTTTCGGAAGAACAGCTTCCTATTCAAGAAGTTCGTTGATGACTTTTCTTTATACAGAATTATTCTGTCAAGCGATTTGTCAAATCAACTCTCCCTCATTTCGAAATGCTCATGGGAACTACTCCTCGAGAAGAAGACTGAAACGTATTGTTATTTCTTGTCCAACAGCAATGATNAAGGAAGAACAAATCAAGCTGAGNAAAAGTGCCGAGGATGCGATGAGTATTCTAAAGAATTACTACTCATACTATGACAACGATAAATCAGTGTTAACTGATAGTGTCGAGTTTTATCCAAGCTTAAAAGATTTAAAAATCAAATATTCAAATATAGAAAATCGCAAAGATTGGATCTATGATGAAGCGACCGCTTCTCAACTCGTGATCTTATATGGTCTAATACAACATAAATATGATGGCAATGCTGACTTGTTCTTTAATTTATATGGCGCCAAACATCAATCGTCAACGTTTCCAGAAAACAAGAGTGTAGTAATTGGATCCCTTGACATCGGAGGAGGTACATCTGATTTAATGATTGCTAGATATGATTATGATAACTCTAAACTAACTAACATTGCCCCTGACCCAATCTATTGGGAGAGTTTCAACCTAGCGGGAGATGACCTTTTAAAAATTGTGATTCAAGAAATAATTATTGATGGGGACATAGAGGACCAAAATGACGAGGGGTGTTCAGGCGTATTACAAAAACATGGACTAACCCTAGGCGTGCATGATATTCTAGAAAAGCTCAATGGTTTTTTTGGTGTGGATAATTCAAACATTGACTATAAAGGAAAAACCATGAGGGTCAATTTCATAAATCAAATAGGAATACCAATTGCGCTCAAATATCTTGAAATAGCGAATGATAATATTGAAAACAGAACTTTCTCATTCAATGACTTTTTTAAAGAAAATTATCCAACCAAAGAACTTTTGGTGTATTTCGAAAGATATTTTGGTTTTAAAATTGAAGAAATTGAGTGGAAGCTATCTTCTCGAAAAGTAAATTCGATAATTGAGACAACCTTTTCAAAACTTATAAATCAGATTTCTCACGTGATGCATAAGCACAAATGTGATATGGTCGTTTTATCTGGAAGACCATGCTCCTTTCAATCAATTGAAAATCTTTTCAAAAAATCTCATCCCGTTACCCCCAGTAGACTGATCAATTTAAACCGATTTTGGATTGGAAAGTGGTATCCTTTTACAGACAACAATGGTTACATTTCTGACCCGAAAACGGTGGTTACAGTAGGGAGCTTAATTGCTTTAATGGGTGGCAAACTTTTTCAGTTAAACAAGTTCAGAATAGATACTCGTTTACTTTGTACTAAATTGATTTCAAATGCTAATTATATTGGTGGCATAGAAAACCATATTATTAATGAATCCGTTCTGCACCCTAGTACAGATGACTCTACCATTCAGGTTAATGAAATCCCTTTCCATATTGGTTCAAAAAATATTGATGCTCAAAATTACCCCTCTAAGCATTTATACAGTTTTCAATTTGACAACAAAAGAATAAGACAAAATCTTCTTCAAAATCCTAATGTAAACACAAAAAATGTGAGTGACCATTTAGAAAATTATAAAACAAAACTAAAATCAAAACTGCCTTTTCAAATTAGTATATCAAGAGAGTTTGAAGAGGATAAGGAAAAAATAAAATTGGATGAAATCCTAGATAGTAATGGAGATAATATTGGAAAAGGAAGCTTTAGCCTTATGATTCAGACCATTCCTGATTCCAACGGATACTGGTTAGATTCAGGTGAATTTACATTAAAAATTGAGACCAAATAATCATGAAAAATTTCAGTAACGAAGAACTTTCGCAATTAAAGAAATCCAGTAAAGAATTACATCAAAGTCTTGATCATGCTAGTCAATGGATTTCTAAAAACTTAAAATTCGAAGAACGTCTTGTTCAAGGCAACAAAGTTAAGGTGTCGAGAAGTGATACTAGAAAGATTCACAAATCAATGGATTCAAAACCAGTGTTTGCTCTTTTTGGAGCAAGTCAGGTTGGAAAATCCTATTTAGTAAAGAACTTAATCAGCATTGATGGTGCCCCTCTACAAATCGCTGGATCAGATCGAGAATATGACTTTCTAAAAGAAATTAACCCACAAGGTGGTGGCGCAGAAAGCACGGGAGTTGTAACAAGGTTTGCTCTAAAAGAAGATGGCAACAAGGACTACCCTATTCAAATCAAATTACTTTCCGTAAAGGACATCGTAATTATTTTATGTGATAGTTTTTTCTCTGATATACTAAAAATGGAGAATTATCCCAATACATCAGAATTCAGAGAATTTTGTGACTCTTTGATTGAAAAGTATGCCAATAGCAAACACTCACAAACCAATTTAACAGAAGATGATATTTGGGATATCAAAGGTTACTTTGCTAAAAACTTTAATAAGTTTAGCCATTACGTTAATCAAATAGAAGAAAGTAATTTCTGGGTACACATTGGTTCGGTAATATCGAAAATACCTAGCAATGAGTGGACTTCTGTTTTTTCTATACTTTGGAACAAAAACGCTTATTTTAACGAGGTGTTTGATAAACTCGTTCAAGTTTTCTCTTCGATTGACTTCGAAACCACTGTAAATGCACCTTTTGAGGTGGTATTAAGAGAAAAAGGAATGATTCTCGATGTTAAACGTTTAAAAGGGATATTAAACGACGATGAAAATCCCGTAGAAATCTGTTTAAGTAACGAAGAAAAGAGAAAGGTTGGTATTTGTCAACTGAGTGCCATCACGTCAGAGCTAAAACTTCCAATAGCAGAAGATATTGGAGATCAAAAAGAATTCCTAAAAACCACAGACCTATTGGATTTCCCTGGAGCAAGAGGTAGGTTACAATTGGGGCAAGAACACATTAATGATGAATCTTGTCCTGATATGTTTCTAAGAGGCAAAATATCTTATTTGTTTAACAAATATTCAGCAGATTACGAGATTAACAATTTATTATTTTGCATGCACGATTCTCAATTAGAGGTTAATGAATTGCCCGGAATATTATATGATTGGATTCAAACAAATATTGGAAAAGATGATGATGATAGAGAAAAAAGAATCGGAACATTACCTACCTGTCCACTTTTTGTTGTCCTTACCTTTTTCAATAGACAATTGGATTACAATAAAACGAATGATTCTGGAGATTTAAATTACAAATGGAAAAACAGATTCATTACCTTTTTCGAAGATCAATTTGTAACAACCAAATTCAATTGGGATAAAAGTTGGACGAAGTCAAAACCGTTATTCAACAACTTTTACATGTTAAGGGATTTTCAATATTCAACCGATATTTTTTCAGGTTTTGACGAAACGAAAATGGAAAATGGAATTAATGAAGATCGTAAAGAGTATTATATGCGTCTCAAAGAGTCTTTTATTAATTTCCCTTTTGTTCAGTCACACTTTAATAAACCTGAAAGGATTTGGGAAGAATCTGCCTCTCCAATGAAAGATGGAAGTGGTATCATACTGGAGCAATTAAAACCTGCAGCAAATAATTACATTAAAACTCGGAACTATACTGAAAAACTTGACAAGCATAAAGAAAGCACTTTAGAATTACTTAAAAAGCACGTGCATTCTGATGACTTATCTGAAAAAAGAAAAAAAGCATTCAAAGGGGGAAATGATATAGAATTAGGCCTCACGGCCCTTTTCAACAACCCTAATGTGAGCTTCGGGAAGTTTCTCGAAGACCTATCCGTTAATGAAACAGAAGTTTTTAATTTTATTCAAGAAAACTTCATAAAACTATCTCAAACCAAAGAACTTGATTCTCATGTGATTTTTAGAAAGCAACATCCAAATCTAAATTCAAATATGAACACGGAAGAAAATCTCCTCGTTTTAAAAGATGACTTCAAAATGAATTCACTAGAAGAGGTTACTCAATATCTTGAAGAGCATGAAATTGATATTGATAAGGTTTTAGAAAACAAAGTTATTACGAGTGCAACGAGACTTGTGGATGGAGTGATTGAACTATGGTCTGAAAGAGTAAAAATAGAGAACTTCTCCAGTTATACAGAAAATGGTTTAAAAACAAACACCTTAAATACATTAGTAGACAATCTGATTGAAACTTTTGAGATTTTAAACGTTAGAAATACGTTAATTTCATTATTTGAAAGAAAAACAAGAATGATTGATCCTGGACCAAATGCAATTGAATATTTAGCTTATGTAAGCAGTAATTACATCAATGAATTCGTTTCAAATTTCGGCGTATCCTTCATGAGTGAGGATCGGCTTGCGGAGATTCATGAAATTGGAACTGAATTTAAGATTGATATGGGTTTATTGAATGCAAACTGTAAAGAACCCAAAGCAGAGGAACTTATTGATGTTTTTGATGCACCGGCTTCAGTTGAACATCAATCCATACCCCTAATAGAGAATTACTCGGTATTCATATTAAAAACAAGACTTGCATTGTTATCGAATTGTGGTTTCGCAAATTATGATGTCAAAAGCAATGACGAATTATCATCCATAATTTCTAATATTGAATCACTTCAATTTAATCTAGATCAATAATCATGAGAAATATATTCACTATTTCTACCAAAGAATTCCAACCCATATCATTTGGTGGCAATTACCTTCATGACAATTACGACAATTTGGTTTCATTCTTAAAACTGAAGTTTAAAGATGAAAAACAGAGACTCGCCAAACCGATTCAAAAAGATGAAAAATCATTTGATTTTTTCGGTGACTTCAAAAAACCTTTAAAAAGGATATCAACATTCGATAAATCGATTCAAGATGAAATTCTGCTTTCATATAACGAATANCTNGAAAAAGTAGGGAAATTATCNAAACGNNTGANNCGNTCAGACAACAAGGATGAGCAAGATTGGGGTGCGATTCTAAAATGTGTTTTTAACCGAGATGACAATATTATTATTTCTGACGGTCAAGACTGGATTTTGGTTTGGGGGTGGTCATTTAGAAATAAGGAAGAGAATTACATTCCATTAACAACCATTCCTGAGAAAACGGAGGAACCCGCTGGAATTACTCCAATCCCTCCTCCTATTACAAAAGTTGAAGTTATTGATGAACATACTGAAACTCCGCCAATTGAAGAGGAAGAAGAAGAAGTAATCGTAGAACAACCTTTAGATGTCAATAAGAAAAGTAAAGTTGGTTTTTTTGGATACATCAAAAGGTTTTTCAGATGGATCTCCTATCGATTTTGGGGATTAATGATGCTAATCATATACACCCTACTCATACTATGTATTTGCCGCTATTGCTGTGAGAAAGAATGTCCAGATAATTGTTCCGAACTCAAAAAAACAGAACAAGAACTGATCAAAATTAAAGAAAGGCTCAATGAACGTTGCTTACCAGAAACTACTGAATAAAAAAGATTCAATGCATGAATGATAAAGTAGTCAGAAATAACAAATGGTGGTACAACCGAACCAGAGCCAATAATTGGTTTTCCTTCAGGTATTGGTGGTTCAACTGGCTGGTATTTCTCGGGGGTATATTTCTATTTTGGTGGCTTTGTCCGTGCACAGAACCTAAGGACGATATTTCTTGTGAGAATTCAAATATCAATCAACATTTAAACGACATATCAACTGTCATCGATAGTTGTTGTAATTGTAATTACGAAATACCAGAAACTTTTGAAGAAGCCGTTGATTGTCCCGACAGAGAAATTGTAATTCAGATATGCAACTCAAATAGTCATATTGATGATAATTTTGAAGTGTATTTGAATAACGTGAGAATTGGCAATCTTATATTGGATAGAAACGAACAAATAGGCTCACTTTTTATCGCAAGCCTAAATAGCAACCTGGAAGTAACTGAACCTGACTTTGTTTGCCCCATAAGCAACATGGAAAAATACTATTTTAACCCAGGTCTATTGAATTATGGTGAAAACACTCTTGAATTAAAAAACATACAAAAAAACAACAATGGCAACGCAGGAACAATAGAGTTGAGAAATTATTTTGTTTCAGGAAATAGTCTTATTTCACCTTGCGTAGTCTCAAATCAAATATATAGTGGTGCAGATGGACAAAACTTTACTTTAAATTTTAACTATACGAAATGTTGCGAGTAAGACTAAATAACAAACACTATCGAAAAGTAGTACCTCGTGAAAACAAATGGTGGTACCGATACATTCGTGGAATGAACTGGTTTTCATTCAGGTATTGGTGGTTCAATTGGTTGGTTTTTTTAGGATGTATATTCCTGTTTTGGTGGTTTTGTCCATGCAACAATACCACTGCAATTAAAAATTGCAATATAAATAACAATAAACACATAAATGATATCAATTCAATCATAGACGGTTGTTGTGATTGTAGTGCTATCGTAGAAACACCGACAGTTCCTGAACCACCAGAAAATGCAATTAATTGTGATGAAGAATCTAAATCTGGTGGGTTTGAGGTTCAAGAAAATCTACATTACTTAGGACCTGCCCCAGGTTATGTTACAATACGCTATAAAATGCAGACCCAACCAGATAAATTAGAGGCTTTTTACAATGGAGAACTCATGTGTACAACAAACACCTTGGTTAGTGGGTCTGGAACATTACGTTTTTTCTATTCCCCTGAGGAAGGTCAGTATACCTGTATTGTAAGAGTAACTGGTGGTGAAGATGGAACTATTTGGACATACACTTTAGGCTGTCCTGAAATTTGATTTGATATGCAACAAAAACCATTTTATAGTTTAAATAAAGATTCATACCAACCCATTAGTCACGGTAGGTCGTTTTTGCATGAGCAGTTTGAAGCCATCAATTCATTCATAGACTTAAACTTTGATGAAAAATTTCATGGTCTAATTGCAAAACCGATAAAGTCGGGCGAACATGTCAACTGGTATAACGAGAACATCTCTGGAGAGATAAAAAAACTTGACAAATTTGAAGGTCAACAAGGAGATGACCTCAAGAATAAATACAATGCTCTTGTTTACCAAATAAATGCAAAATGCGAGCAATTTGAAAACTCTGATGATGATAATAATAAAGCTTGGGCGGAAAGTATTCGAGAAGTATTTGACATCAATAGAAATATGGTGTTCTCAAACGGAGAGGACATTACGATTGTGTGGGGTTATGAATTTAGAGAAAAGGGGAAGTACTATATGCCCCTCGAAGCCTTTGCCGCACTATTGATCGCCCCTATTGATACACCTGAAATGCCTAACGACGAACCTACGATTATTGAAGAAGTTTTGGAGGAGGAAGTTGTCGACACACCAATTGTGGAAGATGAAACAACACATTCGGTTCAAGAGGAAGTTACTGAAGAAACTTCTATTGTAAAAGAAAAGCCACCAAAACCTGTAAAAAGTACTCATTGGTTTTTATTAATGCTCAATTCCATTGAGCGATTTGCCAAAAAGTACTGGTATATTCTTTTAATTGTATTCCTTTTACTATTGTTGTGGTTTTTGTTAAAAGATTGTACCGGAATTGGAGGTGACAATAAAGATTCTGGCAGAACAGAGGCCGAAAAAAAAGTCCGGCTCAAAGAAATCATGCCACCAAGTAATCGAGAACGTATCATCCCGATCGATACCACCAAGATTGTCGAAGATGAAAATGGTGGACGAGTGGTTTCGAATATATTGAATATGGCTGTGGCGGATGAGAGTTTAAACTTTTCCGACTTTGCTATCGATCTAAAAGACCTCTACCCTGCTGAGGATTATGTGATTACATATAAAGACAGTGAAACGAGCAGATTGGTACTTCAATTTCCTGAAGGACAAAAAGATTCAGTGAGAAACCAAGTAAAAACAAAGTTGTCAAAATATGACCCTCTAGTTTGGGAAGAAGAATTATTTGCAATGAGTAAAAGCTTCAACGATCCTGAATTTAGAAATTATGACAAAAAATATCATATCATACAAACAAGAGCAGACAAAGCATGGGACATAACCACCGGAGATACATCCGTGGTGATTGCAATAATTGACAATGCCTTTGATCTCAAACATAAAGAAATAAAATCAAATATTAGAAAAGGACGAAATACGGCCAGACGCATAAGAGATATTTTTAAAAGTAGAAGCGATGCTTCAGTTCATGGCACCCATGTTGCAGGTATTGCACTTGGTAAAGCCAATAATAACTTTGGACTTTGCGGCATTGCTCCCGATTGTTCTTTTATGCCTATACAAGCGTCTAATGACGACAATTCGTTTTTTAGTACTGATGTGATTGACGGAATTCTTTATGCGATTAATCATGGTGCAGATGTCATCAATATGTCATTGGGTATGGGGTGTAGAGACCCTAGAGGAAATTTATTGATTGACCCTATTCGCACCGAATCAGAACTCAATGAATTGAAAAATAATTTTAAAACAGACCAAGCTCAGTTTTGGGACCTTTTATTCAAAAAAGCAAATGAAAAGAATATATTTATTGTTGTTGCTGCTGGTAACGATTGGATACCAGTGGGTGTCGATCCAAAATCAAGGAGTTCTTTAGCATTAAAAGTTTGTGCTACAGACATCAATTTAAAAAGAGCAGACTATTCCAATTTTTGTATCGAATCTGATATTGGAAAAGACTTTATTAGTGCTCCAGGAGATAAAATATTTAGTTCTTCGAGAAACAACAAATTTAAATTGGAATCCGGCACAAGTATGGCAAGCCCATTAGTTGCTGGTGCAATTGGACTTATAAAAAGTGTAAATAAAGATATTTCAAATGAGCAAATAATGAGCATTTTAAAGAAAACTTCATTAAATTTGGGAGATTCTAAAATGCCTGGAATGATACAAATTGATAAGGCAGTAATAGAAGCTAAAAAATTAAAAAACTAGTTAT
>JGI20156J14371_10004327_pt1 | contig 10300 bp, 7 predicted proteins | sample COG_06_FD_14371 | JGI IMG/M metagenome (IMG submission 14371) | reverse complement strand
TGGCATGGCCCGGCCCTGGACCCCAAAGATCACACAATCGGTCTGCCGTTTTGCATTTTGGGTTCTGGGCATGCGCCTTGAGGTGATCGGCACGCCGATGCGGGGCAGCGCGGTTGCAGTTGCCAATCACACAAGTTGGCTGGATATTTTCGCGCTGAACGCCTTTGATGATATTTATTTTGTGGCCAAGTCAGAGGTGGCAAATTGGCCTATGATTGGCTGGTTGGCGCGCGCCACCGGTACGCAATTTATCACCCGTGACCGCAAGCAAGCGCAGCTTCATTTGCAGCTGTTGCAACATCGATTGCGCCATGATCATCGGTTGCTGTTTTTTCCAGAGGGAACTTCGACAGACGGGCGGCGGGTGTTGCCATTTAAACCGACGCTGTTTCAGTCCTTTTTGACGCCAGATGTGCCGGATGATTTGAGCATCCAGGCCATTACTTTGGCCTTCCATGCCCCTGAAGGCGAGGATCCGCGGTTCTATGGATGGTGGGGGGACAGTGACTTGGCGCGCCATTTGCTGCAGTCTTTGGCCTATAAGCGGCATGGCTCCGTGCAGGTGATCTACCATGAACCCGTTGCGGCCATCGATTTTGCCGATCGCAAATCCTTGGCGCGGCACTTACAGGCGCAGGTCGCCGCAGCCCTGCCTTGGGCAGATGCGACCTCTTAAGGGCAAAGCGTCAATCTGGTCTCGGCTGGTAGATTGCAGGGCGGCCTAGCTGTTTCGGGCAGCGGCGAGCATGTGAAGCTGTGCCAAAGGATCGTCCTGGGTCCAAATTTCAGCGCCAATGGCAAAGAAATCTACCTTATCGGAGAGGCTGCGGATTAAATCCACCGTCAGGCCACCCTCTGCGACCACAGGCACCTCAATCATTTCACTCCACCAAGTCAACAACTCTGGATCCACCTGCGCCCCATCACCCAGAGCGGAGGCCGCCACCGGGCCAAAGCTGACATAATCGGCGCCAGCTTCCCCTGCGGTCAGCCCATCATGGCGGGAGGTGTTGCAATAAGCGCCAAGGATTGCGTCTTCGCCGAGATCCTTGCGCAATTGCCTTAGATTGCGCCCGCCGTCCATCAGATGCACCCCGTCCAACCCCAAACGGTCCACCAACAACGCATGGCGTTCAATCACCAGCATGATGTCCCGCGCATGGGCGACATCGCGCAGAGCATCTGCGGTGCGCGCTATGTGATCTTCGTCACTGCTGGCCAGGCCCAAACGCAGGCAGGCGACCTCGACCGAATCTAAGACACGCGCCAGCTGATCGGGGTAGTGCTCCAGGTCAATCACACTGGGGGTGACGAGGTAGATCTGCGGCAAATCTTCAGTGCTCATCGCATTGGCTCCAAATTGCATGGGTGTTGCTACGGGCTATAGCGTGACAAATTGGCTTTGACCACCGCTTGTCGCGCGCCTCTGTGAACGCTAAGAGACCCTATGACACGTCATTCTCTGCAACAACCCGCAATCATCCTCATTCGCCCGCAAATGGGTGAAAACATTGGCGCTGCCGCTCGGGCTATGTGGAATTTTGGGCTCGATCACATGCGCATCGTGGACCCGCGTGACGGCTGGCCAAGCCAAAAGGCCGTGGCGATGGCCAGTGGAGCCGGGCGTTTGCTCGATGAAGCGCGATTGTTTGACACAACCGCCGAGGCATTGGCCGATACCACCTTCGTGATGGCCACAACCGCGCGGCCGCGTGATTTGACCAAACCTGTGTACAGTCCTGAATTTGCGATGGCGGAAGCGGCCCGGCGGATTGGGACGGGACAGAAGGTGGCGGTGATGTTTGGCCCTGAGCGCGCGGGTCTTGAAAATGATGACATCATCCGCGCCAATGCGATTATCTCGGTCCCCGTNAACCCTGACTTCCCGTCGCTCAATNTGGCGCAATGTGTATTGCTCCTCAGCTATGAGTGGCAAAGGCAGGTGGGCGAGNTGGGGCAACCTGCGGCTCAGGTGACAAAATCAGAATGGGCCAGCGGGCTTGAAGTNGAGAANNTGGCCGAACATTTTGAGCAACGACTTGATACAGCAGGTTTTTTCTTTCCAGAAACCAAGGCTGCCAGTATGAAAGTTCATCTGCGCAACCTGTGGTCGCGTATGCCGCTGACCAAAGCCGATGTGCAAATGCTGCATGGCACCATGCGCCAAATGGTCCGTTGGAAAGAGCGTGGTTGAACGTGGATTTTTTAGCCCTAACTTGAGATGAAACGAAAGGCTTAAACATGGCGAATAAGCGAAATATCTTTGAAGAGGTTGGCAGCGATACAAAGATCACAAGCGCCAGTGCGGGTGCCATCGCGCGCGCCGGGAGTGGAGATCGGCATTGGGTGCGCCTTTGGTTGTGGAGCTTGGTCGGTTTGATCATTGTGATGATCACCGTGGGCGGATTAACGCGCCTGACGGACAGTGGCCTGTCGATCACCGAATGGGACCCGGTTATGGGTGCCATCCCGCCTTTGAGCGCCGCTGCCTGGCAGGCCGCCTTTGCCGCTTATCAAACCACCGCTGAATTTGCTGTGCAAAATGCTGCGATGAGCTTGGCGGAATTCAAAGTTATCTTTTGGTGGGAATGGGGCCACCGGCAGCTTGGGCGTTTCATTGGTCTGACCTGGGCACTTGGGTTCGCGCTGTTGTTTTTCACGGGCAAATTGCCCAAGGCCCGGCGCCTGTCTCTCTTTGCCATTGGACCTTTTATCGGCCTGCAAGGGTTCATCGGCTGGCTGATGGTTCATTCGGGTCTGGATGGTGTGCGGCTTGATGTGGCCTCCTATTGGCTTATGGCGCATCTCGGGGCGGCTTTTGCGCTTTTGGGGTATATTTACTGGAGTTTGCAGATATTTTCCCGCTCTGAGGCGGAGTTGCTGCAGGCGCGCCGCGCGCGGGAGCGCAAGCTGTTTGGCATGTCCACCGGCTTGATGCATTTCGTGGCGCTGCAAGTGCTGCTGGGCGCCTTGGTTGCTGGGATTGATGCTGGGCGCAATTACACCGATTGGCCGCTGATGGCCGGTGGGTTTTTACCTCCCGATATGTTCAGCCTGTCGCCTTGGTGGCGGAATTTCTTTGAGGACGATGGCTTGGTGCAGTTTATTCATCGGATGAGCGCCTATCTCTTATTTGCCTTCGCCATTGTTGTGGCTTTGCGGGCCAAGGCCTCTGCCCATAAGGTGACCCGCGCCGCCTTTGGCACTGTCGGGCTTGTTTTGACGGTTCAGATGATCTTAGGTGTCGTAACGGTGATGCATTCATCTCCTTGGAATCTGGCTATTTTGCACCAGTTTACCGCAGTGCTTCTGTGGCTTGCGGTGCTTCGAGGGCGATTTTTGGCCGGCTATCCGATTGCCACTTCTGTTCGGGGGACCTCATGACGGCTTTAACGGAACTTCTACATTTTGATCGCCAAACCCAGGCATTGGGTCAGGTTTCAGGTCGTTTGGGATGGGATCAAGAAACGATGATGCCCAGCGGGTCATCTGCGCAACGCGGCGAAGAGATGGCCGCGCTCGAAGGGGTGCTGCATGCGCGCAGGTCAGATCCGCGCGTAGGCGATTGGTTGGCGGCTTGTGANGGGCANGCCTTTNACCGGGTGACCCAGGCGCAGCTGCGNGAGATTAAAACCGCTTATGAGCGCGCGGTGAAAGTGCCGNGCGATTTGGCAGAGGCCATCGCCAGCACAACCTCAATGGCGCAGGGCAAATGGGCNGCGGCACGCGCGGNGGATGATTTTGCAGCTTTCGCTCCTGTTTTGCAGGAGGTTTTGGCGCTCAAACGCGAAGAAGGGCAGGCGCTGGCGGCCGGCGGGGATGTCTATGATGCCATGTTGGCCGATTATGAGCCGGGCACGACAGCCTCTGAGCTCGACCAGATGTTTGGGGCACTGCGCCCCGGATTGGTGGCTCTGCGTGGTGAGATCTTAGAAAAACCCCCGGCGAAATCACTGCAAGGGTTTTTTGATGAGACTGTGCAATTGCAGATCGCCAGTGAATTGGCGCAGTGTTTTGGCTATGATTTGAACTGTGGGCGGATTGATAAGGCGGTGCATCCCTTCTCCTCCGGATCAGGGCAGGATGTCCGGATCACCACGCGCACGGACCCCAGCGATCCGTTCAATTGCTTTTATTCCACCATTCATGAGGTGGGGCATGGCTGTTACGAGCAAAATGTTGATCCAGAGTATACGCTGACGGCCATAGGGCAGGGTGCCTCCATGGGCGTTCATGAAAGCCAGTCGCGGATCTATGAAAACCAATTGGGCCGCAGCCGCGCCTTTACCGAGTTTCTCTTTGGAAAAATGCGCGCGGGCTTTGGTGATTTTGGCATTGAAAGCGCGGATGAATTTTACAAAGCGGTAAATTCGGTGCGCAATGGTTTTATCCGCACTGAGGCCGATGAGGTGCAATATAATTTGCATGTGTTGCTGCGCTTTGATCTGGAGCGCGCGATGATTGCGGGCGATTTGCAAGTGCAAGATTTGCAGAGCGCTTGGAATGATCGCTTTGCGGCTGATTTTGGATATGAGGTGCCGCGTGCCTCGCAGGGGTGTTTGCAAGATGTCCATTGGTCTGTGGGGTTGTTTGGATATTTCCCAACCTATTCGCTTGGCAATGTCTACGCAGGCTGCCTTTTTGAGCGGATGACGGCGCTTAATCCTGATTTGGACGATCAGCTTCGGGTTGGAGATTTGAGTAAGGCGACGGCCTGGCTGAAGGAGAGCTTGCAGCGTCATGGAGCGTTGAACTTGCCGCGTGAGACCATCGCGCAGGCCTGTGGCGCGGTGCCGAGTGAAGCGCCTTTACTGGCCTATCTGCAGGATAAATTTTCAGATCTTTACGACCTTAGCTTGTAATGCGGCAAATTAAAAAGCACGGTCCCTCACCCAAGAGACCGTGCTTTATGCAATGCTAAGGCAGATCAAACATGATGCCGCCGTTGCATCCCCTCACTCGTATTATGCTTGGAGAACCCTCCAAACACCACAANCGCCGCAGCTGCACATAACTTTATACTTTTTAATCAATNAGCTACGTCGAAGGGCCGAATTGAAGCACTTTGGTGCCACAATGAACTCGTTACTTGCGACTCGGTGCNAAACACTCATTAGATCCGAGGCGCGCAACATTTATTAAATTCATGTTAACGCAATCGGAAGAAGAGTGCGAGTCCGAGTAGGGCTATGTGGGTGGTTTTGCCGTATAGGTATATATACACCTATGTATATAAATAAGTTTTTATATATGAGTTTCGTAAAATGCCGATGTGACCGCGCAGAATTGCCTGCACGGTCACATATGTCGTTTAAGAGNCGGCCTCGGAAGTGCTTTCCTCGGGCGTATCTTCGCCNTCGCCTTGATCTGGNATATAGGCGACGCTGACCACTTGCTCATCGCGGCTTGTATTGAACACCCGCACACCGCCAGCATTGCGGGAGCGGAAGGAAATGCCGTCAATGGGGCAGCGGATTGATTGACCTGTGCTTGTACCAGCATGATTTGATCGACAAGCTCTACCGGGAAGCTGGCGACCACTGGACCGCCGCGCATCGCCTTATCCATCGCGGCCACGCCCATCCCGCCGCGCCCGCGCACCGGGTAATCATGGCTGGACGACAGCTTGCCAGAGCCGCCACGGGTAATGGTCAGGATCAGATTTTCAACCGCCGCCATTTCCTCATAGCGTTCTTGCGAGAAGTTCGGATCGGCAGGAACATCGTCCTCACCGGCCTCCTCATCTGTCACGCCCGCCAGAGCGCGGCGCATCTTCAGATAGGCGGCGCGCTCTTCGGGTGTGGCTTCAAAATGGCGAATAACGGACATGGAGACGACCATATCGTCGCCAGTGAGACGAATACCGCGCACACCGGTTGAGGCGCGAGAGTTCATCACCCGCAGATCGGTCGAGGCAAAGCGAATGGCTCGGCCACTGTTGGTGGTGAGCATAACATCATCATCTTCGCTGCAGATCCGCGCGTTGACCAACTCCACCCCTTCGGGCAATTTCATGGCGATCTTGCCATTTGAGCGCACATTGGTGAAGTCAGACAGGCGGTTGCGGCGTACATCGCCTTGTGTGGTTGCAAAGACGATTTGCAAATCGCCCCATTCGGCTTCATCACGGTCAACCGGCATGATCGCAGCCACAGAGACGCCGGTCGGAATGGGCAAGATATTGACAATCGCCTTGCCCTTGGCCGTGCGCCCTCCGAGCGGCAGCCGCCAGGTCTTCATCTTATAGGCCATACCATCGGTTGTGAAAAACAACAGCTGGGTATGGGTATTGGCCACAAAGAGTGTGGTGACCACATCTTCATCTTTGGTCGACATGCCCTGCAGCCCCTTGCCGCCGCGCTTTTGCGCCCGGAAATCGGCCAAGGCCGTGCGTTTGATATAGCCGCCGGCGGTGACTGTGACGACCATTTCCTCGCGCTCAATCAAATCTTCGTCCATCATATCACCGGACCATTCAATGATCTCGGTGCGGCGCGGAACGGCGAAATTGTCTTTAACCTCGCGCAGCTCATCGGAAATGATCCCCATGATCCGCTCGCGAGAAGACAGAATTTCAAGATACTCTTTGATCTTCGCGGCCAGAACAGCCAGCTCGTCGGTGACCTCTTTGACTCCGATTTGTGTCAACCGCTGTAAACGCAGCTCCAAAATAGCCCGCGCCTGCGTCTCTGATAGATTGTAGGTGCCATCGTCGTTCATCGTATGGGTTGGATCGTCNATCAGGCGGATATAATCGGAAATTTCCGCCGCCGGCCAGCGCCGCTCCATTAATTTNAGACGTGCCTCTGCGGCATCGCTTGAGGCGCGGATGGTGGCAACAATTTCATCCACATTGCTCACCGCCACCGCAAGCCCGCATAACACATGGCTCCTCTCGCGCGCCTTGCGCAGCTCAAAGGCCGTCCGGCGTGCCACGACTTCCTCGCGGAAATCGATAAAGCAGGTCAAAAAGCGCCGCAGTGTGAGCTGTTCGGGCCGCCCGCCATTCAGGGCCAGCATATTACAGCCAAAGGAGGTCTGCATCGGCGTGTAGCGGAACAATTGGTTCAAAACCACTTCCGCCGTGGCATCGCGTTTCAGCTCAACCACCACACGCACGCCATTACGATCTGATTCATCTTGCACATGGGCCACGCCTTCAATGCGCTTATCACGCACTTCGGCTGCAATTTTCTCGATCATTGCCGCTTTGTTGACCTGATAGGGGATCTCTTCAATGATGATGGCCCAACGATCTTTGCGCAGCTCTTCAAAACGGGTTTTGGCCCGGTTGATCACGCTGCCGCGACCTTCGAGATAGGCCTTGCGGGCGCCTGAGCGGCCCAGCATCACGCCGCCTGTGGGAAAATCCGGCCCGGGGATATAGTCGATCAGCTGCTCTGAGGTCAGATCCGGATCTTCAATCAAGGCCAATGTCGCATCAACCACTTCGCCCAGGTTGTGGGGGGGGATATTGGTGGCCATGCCCACGGCAATGCCGCCAGCGCCGTTGACCAGCATATTGGGATAGCGGGCCGGCAGAACTGTGGGCTCCGTATCTTTGCCATCATAATTGAGCTGAAAATCAACTGTATCTTTGTCGATATCGGCCAAGAGCGCTTGCGCCGATTTTTCCATACGCACTTCTGTGTAGCGATAGGCCGCGGCCTTATCGCCATCCATGGAGCCAAAATTGCCTTGCCCGTCCAACAGCACCAAAGACATTGAGAAGTCCTGCGCCATGCGCACCAAAGCATCATAGATTGCGCCGTCCCCATGGGGGTGGTATTTCCCCATCGCTTCCGCGACCGGCCGCGAGGACTTTCGGTAGGGCTTGTCATGGGTGTTATTGGTTTCATGCATCGCATAGAGAATCCGGCGGTGCACGGGCTTGAGACCATCGCGCAGATCCGGGATTGCACGGCTGACAATCACGCTCATGGCATAGTCAAGATAGGAGGTTTTCATCTCCTGCGTAATGCTGATCGCCGGGCCGTCATAGGCGGAGGATGTGGGAGCTGGTGTTTCGCTGCTCTCGGGGGGGAGTGTTTCATCTGTCATTTTGGCCGCCTGTCTGGGATATTCCCATATTTAGTTGTCTAACACATTACTGTCCAAACATATGCGATGCAAACGCTTAGAGCCCCTGCGGCTGGATGAATAACATATTGCGGTGAAAATTATGGGAAAAGATCTCTGCATAACCCAGCCGTCAAGCCAAAACATTTTGCCCGGTGGCAACACCGGGCTGCGCCTGCCTGCCCCCCGGCAGGCGCATTCACCGTCTCAATATACTGATATACATGGTCATTGCTCAAATTTTGCAGTGATTTCACCACCGGACATATGCGCCCGCCCAGGCCGGCGCTGCCCTCATTTCGTGTTGAGATGGCGTTATGCAGAGGTCTTGAGAACTCAGAGGATTTGCGCGTAAATTCGGCTGAAAAACCTCTGAAAATGGTGCTGTGCCCGGCGGTTTTGGGAATCGGCTGGGGCGGGTATCGCTGCGCTATCGGCCCCGCAGGGCCAGGATCCAGAGTGCGCAGAGCAGAGCCGAAAGAACCGCATTCCAAGCGGGCATGGACAGGCCGGCAAAGGCCCAGGAAACCTCGTCGCACATGACAAGTTTTTCGAAGGTATCTGTTGCTAAAAGATCCTGCCCCGACAGCCCGCTCAACTCGGCTCCGGCACCGGTACAGGAACTGGGGCCATCCCACCATTTTTGCTCGACCCCGGCGTGGAAAGCGCCGATGCCGGCGGTCGTCAGTGCGGCCAGCGCACCAAGCCCGGCCAGAAGGCGGCTGGGCCAAAACCAAATCAGCGCGCCGATCGCGATGGCCAGCATATGGGGGTATCTTTGCCAAAAACACATCTGGCACGGCGCGTAGCCGAGTGCCTGAAACAGGTAAGCCCCTGCCAGGAGCATGCCCGACCCTGCCGCTGCAAAAAGCGCCAATTGGCGAGATGAGTGTGACAACAGAGTATTCTTTTTCATAGATATCTGACCGCAAAAAATCCTGCACCCAATATGAGTACAAAAGCGGTAAAGACCAAGCCCAAATGTCTTTCTATAAAGCGGCGGATAGGTGGGCCGAAGTAATACAGCAGAAGGGCGACCGCAAAAAACCGCAAGGCTCGCGCGACCAAGGCGCTGAGCACAAAGGGAACCAAGGCCATTCCGGTCCAACCCGACATGATCGTGATCACTTTGAACGGGAAGGGCGTCACCCCGGCAATCAGCACGGCCCAGGTCCCATAGGCGTTGAATTTATCATTAAAGGCGGCCATGCTGCTCTCCTTGCCCAATGAGGCTAAGATGGGCTGGCCGATGCTTTCAAAGGCGAAAGCCCCGATGGCATAGCCAAAAAGCCCGCCCGCAACTGAGGCCACAACCGCCACCAAAGCAATGCGAAACGCCTGGCTCCGCGCCGCCAGGATCATCGGGATGAGCATGATATCCGGCGGGATCGGAAAGAAAGAGCTTTCTATGAAGGCGACAATGGCCAAAGCCCAAAGCGCCCGCGGATGCTCAGCCAGCGACAAGGTCCAAGTATAAAGGCGGTGTATCATGTGACCCCAAAGATTATTTCCCGGTTTTTGCCATGGATGGGCCGGGATGGGTAGGGGCTTTTCACGCCCCCGCGGCACAGGCGCCTTTACGCCGACGGGCCAAGCACCGCTCTCGGATTCTGGCGCAACAGCGGCCGCGCAAGAAACGGTTTGCGCTGCATTAACACGGGCTCCAAAACAAGACCGACCATCAGAATCGGCAAGAGGGGCAGGTGATAAGAGCAGTTTCGCCGGGTCATTGAGACATCCGCTCATGCACCGCGGCCATGCCTCTTTCGGACATATCGCTCACTTCGGCGGCATGGGTTTGCAACAGTTTTACAACCTCGGGATTGCTGGAGGTTTGGATGACGGTCACGCCGGTGTCGGTGACTTCGATCTCGGTTTCAATATCCTCATGCACGTCAAAAAGCGCATCTAGAGTGGGGGACTGGATGATCACCTCTGGGTTTTTGCCCTCCGCCAATCGGGTCACCATCATGGACACATGCGAGACAATCGCCGCCCGCACCTCAGGGTTTTCGGAGGCGGTAAAGGTTGAGATACCATCGGGGAGATTGGTGACTCGGCGCTCAATTTCCATGTGCTGTTGGAAAATTTTTCTCAGATCGGCGACTTCAGTTTCGGTGGTGTCTTCGCCCTGCAGGCCGGGCATGGTCATCTCATCATGCATATGCCCCTGCATCATACCTTGGGAGGCCCCGCCAGACTTCCCATGGTGCATTTCATG
>JGI20156J14371_10004320_pt1 | contig 10304 bp, 9 predicted proteins | sample COG_06_FD_14371 | JGI IMG/M metagenome (IMG submission 14371) | reverse complement strand
GAAGAACTAGATCATCTATGCAAAAGTTTCCAGTAAATAATTTAGAATCTTTTATCAAGATTTCATAGGCTGCATCAGCCATGATATCTACATTCCTTGATAGTCTCATAATTTCATCTCCGCCTAAATGATTCTGAACAGCAGCAGTTGCAATCGCAGTTCTTGGCCAAAGTGCATTTACTGCAATTCCTTTATCAGCAAATTCAGCAGCCATTCCAAGAACACACATGCTCATAGTGTATTTAGCCATGGTGTATGCAACAGTTCCTGAAAACCATTTAGAGCTCATATCTAGAGGTGGAGATAAATTTAAAATATGAGGATTAGAAGACTTCATTAAATGAGGAAGGCAATATTTACTTACCATGTAAGTACCTCTTCCGTTAATTTGATGCATAAGATCATATCTTTTCATTTCAGTGTCTGTAACATTTGTTAATTGAATAGCTGAGGCATTGTTAATACAAATATCTATTCCACCAAAATGCTCTACAGATTTATTAATAGCATCTCTAACATTATCCTCGTTCCTGATATCACATAAAACCGGCAAAGCGTCACCACCAGCTTCTATAATCTCATCTGCTGCCGTATAGATAGTTCCTGGTAATTTAGGGTGAGGATCTGCGGTTTTTGCAGCTATAACTACTTTAGCACCATCTTGAGCTGCCCTCTTTGCCATAGCCAAGCCAATACCCCTGCTTCCACCAGACATAAAAATAACTTTATCTTTTAAACTCATAATATTTCCTTATTTTAAAATTTTAGAACTTTTCCATATAAGGCCTAAGATCTAACTCATGTGTCCAAGCGCTTCTGTGTTGAGAATGAACAAACCAATATGAATCTGCAATTTTTTCAGGAGATAGGATACCGTCTTTTTCTTTAAGAGCATATGCCTCTGGAAAATTCTCTTTAATAAATGCAGTGTCTATAGCCCCATCGATAATAAAATGAGCAACATGTATGCCCTGAGGGCCAAGCTCTCTTGCAATACTTTGACTAAGTGCCCTTAATGCAAACTTGGCACTAGCAAAAGCTGAGAAACCCGATCCTCCTCTTAGCGACGCAGTAGCACCTGTAAAAAAAATACTTCCTGATTGCCTTTTTTTCATATACTTTGCAGCCTCTCTTCCAGAAAGAAATCCACCAAAGGCAGCCATTTCCCATACTTTTCTAAAAACTCTTGAGGTAGTTTCTTCAATTGAAAAAAATACATTTGCTCCTGGGTTGAAAATAACAACATCTATTGGGGCAATATTTTCTTCAACTTCTTTAAATAAGCTAACAATTGAATCCTCATCACGAGCATCGACACCAAATCCTTTTGCCCATCCTCCAGAATTATTGATTTCATCTGCTAATGCGTTTATTTTTTCTTCACTTCCGGGTCTTCTTACTGGACATACTTTGTAACCATGGCTTGCAAATTTTCTAGTGAGTGCGGCTCCAGTTGCATCGCCAGCTCCTATAATTATTGCTGAATATTTTGAATAATCTTTCATATAAGTGTTTAATTGTTTACATAACTTTACAAAATTGTAGGTACAAATGAAAGTAGACTTTATTTTTGATATAGCAAGCCCGAATGCATATTTCTGTCATCAACTAATTCCTGGGTTCGAAGAAAGAACTGGGGTGAAATTTAATTATGTACCTTGTTTGCTAGGAGGAATAATGAAGTTATCTGGTAACCAGCCTCCCTTCGTTGCTTTTGCTGATATTAAAAATAAGAATAACTATCAATTTATTGAAATTGAAAGGTTCATAAAACAGCATAAGCTTGATAAATATAAATTTAATTCGCATTTTCCGCAGAATACTGTCAATGTCCAAAGAGGGGCTCTTGCAGCTCAAGAATTAGGCATATTTGATCAGTATATTGAGGTAATGCTTTGCGCTATGTGGGAAGAAGGTAAGAATCTTTCAGACCTAGATGTCCTGCAAGAAACTCTTATAAATAATAAACTTGATGCTGAAGCTATTATCAAAATAGTAACTTCACAAGAATGTAAAGATAAGCTGATTAAAAATACAAGCGAAGCTGTTGATAAAGGAGCTTTTGGAGTTCCAACTTTCTTTATGGATGAGCAAATATTTTTTGGAAAAGACCACCTTTATCAGCTTGAAGAGTATATTAATTCTTATAAGAAATAGAACTTTTTATAAAATACTCTTTCAAAGCTAAGAGGTATAAAATAAATCTATGAAGAAATCTTCTTTTATAACCAATATCTGTGGGCTTATTTCTATATCATCTTTTGCATATGGTGAAATAAGTGAATTGGTTTTAATTCCAACATCCGAGTCAAATGTAAGTAGATGTATAGCCTATTCACCCTTAATGGGTGAAGTAAAGGAAGGTCAAGATCTTAAGGTAAATTCAGATCAATTTGAGTTTACTGATAATAAGAATCTTGTTCTTGATGGTAACGTTACTTTAGATTTTCCAGAAGGCTTATTAAAAGCACAGAATGCAAATCTGGATAGAGATAATGGAAAAATACAATTTTTTAATGGTGGTGAAATCTTCTTAAAAGACTTCTACTTTCGAGCAGAAAATGGTTTTTTTAATAAAAAAGATAGCGAATTATCTCTTTTTGATGGTCAGGCCTACCTTGATGAAAGAGGCCTTATTTTTAAATTTGAAAGCCTTGATGGGCAGTTAAATAGCATAATAAATTTAGCGAATACATCGATATCTTCATGCGCTAACCCGAGCAAGGGATGGGTAATACAAGCTAAAGAAATTAGATTGAATGCGGAAACTAATCGAGGCTTAGCTAAATCAATAAAACTTCAAGTAATGGGCAAAACTGTTCTTGCATTGCCGCAACTGCCCTTTGCAACGTCAACTGAAAGGATGACAGGATTTCTTGAGCCCTCGTTATCTTTTTCATCGGATGGGGCTGATATAACACTCCCATATTACAAAGTGCTGTCTTCGTCTTCTGATATAACAATAGCCCCAAGGATGATTGCAAAGCGCGGACAAGGGTTAGAATTAAATTTCCGGTCTCTGCATGGAGAAAATAGAAACCTACGAAACCTAGATCTCATTTATTTTAGTAAAGATGACGAATATGAAAAAGAAGGATATGGCAGTAATTCTCCAAGATGGGCCTTTAATATTTTCGATACATTCGAGCATGAATCAATAAAAATTGATTTAGATTGGTCGAAAGTATCGGATAGTCTTTTTCTTAGAGATATCCCTGGAGACATAACTTCAATTGGTTATCAGAGAATACAAAACTTAAGTCAAAATTTTTCTTTATCAAAAACTTTTAAAAATGCGTCTGTGCAAATAAAACATCAAGGCTATCAAACTCTGAACCCTATTCTAACCAATGGTTATGAACAATCTCCATCGATTGATTTTAACTATTCAAGAAGTTTTGGAAAAATTATTTTAAAAGAGCAGCTCAATATATCTTCATTTAAGGCTAGNTCTATTCATGGCTATTTTGGCAATCAGGATATGTCTGGTAAATACCCTAGACTTATNAATAATCCAGCTGAGGGTTCAAGAATTTATTCAGATCTTTCATTGCAAAATCATAGTTATATTAAAGGAATAAAGATCNTTGCAAATGTTGGAATCAGTTCTATTAAATATAATCTTTCTGGGAACTCTCAAGCAACTAATGATGTGAATGTGCCCAATGCATCTATTGATATTAGCTCTATTTTTATAAGGAACTCTCAAGACAATAACTACTTTATTGAGCCTAGACTATTTGTTGGTTACACAGCATATAAGGATCAAACAAATAACCCAATATTTGATGCAGACGAACTATCTATGAATAATGAATTATTTAATAATCTGCGTTTTTCTGGGATGGATAGAATTGGAGATCAAAAATTTTACACCCTCAGCTTAAAGTATAAAAAAATCATAATGGGCATGGAAAAGTTGTCAGTATCTGTTTCCAAGAAATATTTTTTAGATGATAGAAGGGTTTGGATGCGTCCAATGATGTCTGGTCATAGCATATTAGATAGCTCTATGAACATGGAATCAACTAAAATAGATGGGATGCCAATGGATAGAGGACCTACAACTGTCATGGGCAAGTGGATGCCTAATAGAAATACCATGCTAATGGCTTACGGAGGATATTTTAATAAAAATAAAAAAATGCCGTTAGGTGGATTAACCCTAAAGCATGATTTTAATGGTGGGTCGATTGGAATTGCTAAAAGATACAGGAGAATGTCGGGTGATTTTAATTTCCCTATGAGTTATTCAGAAATATTCGGTGATATCAGGCTAAGCTCCAAATTTAAATTTATTGCAAAACTAAAACATGATGATGAAATTAATAAAAATATTGAGAGTATCGTAGGTATAGAATATGAGAACTGTTGTTTTGCATTAAGAATGACTGGATCAGATAGAAATCTTTCAAAATATATTAATAAAGATATTTACTATCCCCATTTGGCAGAAGCATGGGATAATATTATTCAGATTGAAAACAAGGGACGAATAAATTTTGAGTTTGAACTCAAGGGCTTTAATTCCTCCACTAATAAAATAAATAGACTACTGAATAATTCACTTTTTAATTACTAAATCTAATATGAAAAAAATATTTTTACCCTCATTTGTTCTTTTGATTCCTTCATTATTTTCTGCAGTCGAAATACTGGATAGGGTTGCTGTTATTGTTGATGATGGTGTCATCATGGAATCTCAAATAAATAATGATTTTGAAGAGATGACAGCCAGGTATGACCAGCAAAATATTCCAAAGCCTCCTAAAGAAGAATTATTAGAACAAGTAGCAGAAAGGCTAATCATTGAAGAATTGCAGTTACAAATGGCAGATAGGGCTGGTGTAAGAATAAGTGACTCTGAGCTAAATCAAACAATGATAAGAGTTGCTGCTAACAATAAAATGGAGCTTCAAGAATTTATAACCTCTTTAGAAAATGAGGGTACTAAATATGAAGATCTTAGAGAACAGATTCGTAAAGAGATGATCATACAAAGAATTCAAAGAGGAAGAGTTCAATCAGAAATTGATATTACTGCTAAAGAATTTGAGGCGTTTTTGGCAACGGACGAGTCGTTAGTAGAATTGGAACCAGAATTATTAGTAAATCAGATACTAGTGAAAACTCAAAATGATGCGATCTCTGCACTTAAAAGGGTTAGTGATGGAGAAAACTTCTCTGAACTTGCAAAAGAAATTTCATTAAGTGGGAATGCTTCAACTGGTGGAGTTATGCCATGGAGAAAAGCAGCTGATATGCCTCAATTATTCGCCGATGCTATAAATAGAAAAGATGTAGGTTTTGTAACTGAGCCCTTAGAGAGTGGCGCAGGATTTCACATACTTAAGCTTCAAGATAAAAGAGGTACTTTTGTTCGATATGAAGATCAATGGCTATCCAGACATATTTTATTAATGCCTTCAGCTATAAGGACCGAAGAAGAAACAGAAGCTGAGCTTAATGCTATTAGACAAAGAGTTGTGGATGGTGAAAGTTTTGAATTGCTTGCTGAAGAGTTTTCTGAAGACCCTGGATCTGCAAAGCTTGGTGGTGTTTTAGACTGGTTGGGTAAAGGCGTTCTGGCACCAGAATTTGAAGAAACCATGATTGATTCAGAAATTGGAGTTTTATCTAATGTATTTCAAACCCAGTTTGGTTTTCATTTTTTAGAGGTGATGGAAACAAGGAATCATGATCAAACAGCTGAATTAATTGAAGATCAAGCTTATCAAGTTCTTTATTCTAGAAAGTATGATGAGGCGCTTGAGAACTCCTTAAGATCGATGCGAGCAGAAGCATTTGTTGAATTTAAAGACCTAGATTGAAGAAAATTCTTTATTCCCCTGGAGAACCCTCGGGCATTGGGCCTGATTTAATTATTCAATTATGCAGCCTCCCCTTTTGGGAAAAAATTAAAATTCCTATTGTCTGCATAGCTGATAAAAAGCTGATTGAGGATAGAGCGTTACTGCTTAAGCAAAAAATAAAAGTATGTGCTATTGATAATTTAGATAGTATTAATTCAAACAAGACTGGAACTATTCAAGTCAAAGAGATCTCAAAATGTAGAAATACAAAACCTGGGAAGTTATATAAATCTAATGCAGCATATGTTCTTAAAAATCTCGATTTTGGTATTGACCAATCATTGAATTCCAAAACTGCTTTAGTCACAGGCCCTATTAGCAAAGAAAATATAATATCTCTTAAAAGTAATTTTTCAGGACATACTGAGTATATTCAGCAAAGAACAGGCAGCAAAGATGTCTTAATGCTTCTGGGTTCAAAAAAACTTAAGGTTGCTATTGCGACAACACATGTTCCTTTAAAAAAAGTGCCAAAGTTAATAACTGAAAGACTTATTATTAATAAAGTTACGATTTTACATAATGAGCTTGTATCGAAATTTAAAATTCAGGAGCCTCGAATAAAGCTACTTGGTTTAAATCCTCATGCTGGAGAAGGGGGAAAAATTGGAACAGAAGAAAAAAATGTTTTAGAGCCAGCTGTAATAAAACTAAGAGAAAATAATATTAATGTATCTATGCCTACGTCAGCTGATACTGCGTTTACTTCAAAAATATTACAAGAAACTGATGCCTATCTTGGAATGTATCATGACCAGGTTTTACCTGTTATAAAAGCACTAAGTTTTGGAAGCTCCATTAATATTACCCTCGGAGTACCTATCATAAGGACATCGGTGGACCACGGTGTTGCATTAGATATTGCCGGGTCTGGCAAGGCAGATGTTGCTTCTTTTCAAGAGGCGTTAAGAGCTGCAAAGAAAATTATCTAATGGATAAGAGAGATATAAGAAGAAAGTTTGGGCAAAACTACTTATCTGATCCAGCTATTATTTTTGAAATGGGTCAGTCAGTCTCTCCATATTCTGGAGATCAATTTTTAGAAGTTGGTCCTGGGATGGGGGCTCTTACAAAAACTCTCAATAAGCCAGGTATTAAAGTAAAAGCTATTGATGTCGATAGAGAGAATATTGAATACTTGTCTAAAAACTTAAATGGGCCAGCTGAATTTAACTTCGTCAATGATGATATTCTTAAAACATCTTTAGATTTTCTTAATGAGGGTAACTTTAGAATAGTAGGAAATCTTCCATACAATATATCTACCCAAATTATTTTGAAATTTATTCAATGGTCGAGCTGTATCAAAGACATGCATTTTTTAGTTCAAAGAGAAGTAGCCGAAAAAATAACCGGTAATATCAAAACTAAAAATTGGGGGAAATTATCCTTAAAAATTTCTGCCTTCTTTAATGCTGAAATTTTATTTGATGTGCCTCCTGAATCTTTTGATATTAAACCAAAGGTGATGTCTAGCTTTATAAGAATGACTCCAAAAGAAAACTCTAATCTTGACCCTGAATTAATTACAAATCTCTATAAGGTCATAGATCTATCATTTGTATCTAGAAGAAAAAGTATTAGGAATAATTTAAAAAAACAAGATTTTGATTGGATTGGTTTAGATATTGATAATAATCTTAGGCCAGAAGAAATTTCACTTGAAGAATATATAAAACTAGCTGAGTCTTATAAAGAATAATGGCTCATTACGTAATAGGCGATGTTCAGGGGTGCTATTCAGAACTTCAAGCACTTGTAAAAAAAATAAAATTCAACCCAAATAAAGATAAAATTATCTTTGCTGGGGACCTTGTTAATAGAGGCCATCAATCTCTTGAAGTGATGGAGTTTTGCATGAGGCACAAAGGATCTATAAAAGCAGTATTGGGAAATCATGACTTCTATTTGCTTTACCTAATAGAACATCAAAAGAAAAATAAATCACTAAAAAAAGTTTTAGATTCAAAAAATATTCAAAAATATCACTCCTGGTTAAAAAAATTACCTTTATTACTAGAGATCAAAATTAAAGAAACAAAAGAAACTTTTTGGATATCTCATGCGGGTATACCTTATATTTGGGATATCAGGATGGCTAAAAAACTTTCAAAAGAAATACAAACTGGGATGAAAGATGATTCTTTTAAGATATTAAAAAATATATGGGGAGATACTCCTAAGATATGGAATTCAGACCTTAAGGGCTATAAGAGATCTAGAACTATTATTAATTACTTTACTAGAATGAGATTTCTTGGAAAAGATGGTTCGTTAAAATTGAAGGCTAAAAAAAATAAAGCTGATGAGATACATGTTCCATGGTTCAACCAAACAATTAAAAATTTAAAAGAGAATCAATATATTATTTTTGGGCATTGGGCAGCTCTCGAGGGTAAAACTAAATTAACTAATATAATAGGAGTTGATACAGGATGTGTTTGGGGAAATAAGCTCACAGCGATAAGATTAGAAGACAGGAAATTATTTCAAGTTAAAAAAGCATGAAGATTTATGAAGTTGGGGGTGCTGTTCGAGACGCTCTTTTAAAAACTAAAGCAAAAGATAGGGACTGGGTTGTTGTTGGCTCCTCTCCTGAAGAAATGATTGAGAAAGGTTTTAAGCCTATTGGTAAAGATTTTCCAGTTTTCTTGCATCCATCTACAAAGGAAGAATATGCCCTAGCAAGAACCGAAAGAAAAACTGGACATGGATACCATGGTTTTAATTTTTATTATGGGAAAGAAATAACTCTTGAAGAGGATCTTTCAAGAAGAGACTTCACTATAAACGCAATCGCCAAAGATGATAGTGGCAGACTAATTGATCCATTTAATGGCATTGCCGATATAAAAAATAAAATTTTTAGACATGTTTCTGATGCATTTTCTGAGGATCCCTTGAGAGCTATAAGACTGGCAAGATTTAGAACTTATGATCATCTAAAAGACTTTGTGATATCTAAAGAAACCAAAAAACTCATAAATACTATTATTGATCTTGGTGAAATTGGTACCCTTTCAAAGAATAGAATATGGGCAGAGACAGAAAGGGCTTTATCCTCAAACAACCCAAGTATTTATTTTGAAACTTTAATTGAATATGAAATGCATGTCTTTCATTTCAAGGATCTTAAAAATTCAGGGTGCTCATCAGTGAATGATCCATCCATAAGATGGGCCGAACTCCAAATTAATAATAGTTTTTTGATTGGGAAAGATTTGCCAATACCAAATAGTTTTATAAATGCCTCGCAGACCTTAAAAGCCTTATCTAAAATACCAGCTAACCCTGATGAAGAATGTCTTTTAGGTATCCTTAAAAATGTACGTCTGGAGCGGGATGAGGATTTAATAAAACATCTTGTATGCCTCCCTCAGCTCAAAGAAACAAAGAAATTAATACTCGAATTGGTAGAAGGAATGAAGAATACGGATTTTTCAATATTATCAAAGGTTTCAAATGAGCATATTGAAGAAGAAAAGATTAAACTACTCAAACAAGTTATAGAGAATCTAGATGAATAAGACAATTTTAATTACAGGGGCTGCAAAGAGAATTGGTAAAGAAATTGCCCTTACCTACTCTGATTTGGGATGGAATATTATTATTCACTTCAACTCATCCAAAGATGATGCAGAGAAACTTGCAAATCAAATTAATTCGAAAAATCCAAATACTGCAAAAATTATTCAAGCTAACTTAGATGTAGATAGTGAAGTGATGAGATTGGTGGATGAGGCTAAAGGTCTTTTTGAAACTATAGATATCCTTGTTAATAATGCCTCTACCTTTTATCCAACTCCAATTGAAGACATATCTTTAGAGCATTGGACAAACTTAGTAGGCTCTAATTTAAAAGGGCCTCTTTTTTTAATTAATGGTCTTAGAGATAAATTAAAAGAATCTAATGGTTCAATTATAAATATCACAGACACTAATTTGAGCAAGGGTGTTGCAAATTTTTCTATATACTCAGCTGCCAAAGGTGGCTTAGAATCCCTAACTAAAGGTCTAGCAAGAGAACTAGCGCCTGAAATTACTGTTAATGCAATTGCTCCAGGGGCAATGCTTGAGCCGCCGGATGTCGTATGGACAGATGAACAAAAAGAGAAAGTAATTTCGAATATACCTTTAAAAAAAATGGGTTCTGAGAAAGATATTGCCCAAGCAGTTAAGTTTATTGCTGGAGCAAAATATATAACAGGTCAAATTATTAAAGTTGATGGGGGGAGATCTCTGTAATGACAAGTGATGCACAAAAATACGAACAAATATTTTCTGGTACCAAAGAAGTTGCCGAAAACTTAAAAATTGAGATTTCAAAGCTGCAACCTTGGATTGATGCTAATGTCCCTGGGGCAGGAGCCATCAAAACTATTGAGCAGTTTAAGGGTGGGCAGTCTAACCCAACATATAAGATTATTACTG
>JGI20156J14371_10004295_pt1 | contig 10350 bp, 7 predicted proteins | sample COG_06_FD_14371 | JGI IMG/M metagenome (IMG submission 14371) | reverse complement strand
TTATAGTTAGTCAGGTCGGCTTTCTGGCCGGTCAAAAGCCAATACGCGATATAACCCGAAGCAAAAATATCCACTCGCGCATCTTCAGCGATCCCGCGGCGATACTCAGGACTCATTACATCAAACGAATTGAGTCGCTCGGGAGTCACATTCGCACCCAGCGGACAGACCGATGCCGAAACGACCGACTCGAACAACTCGATGCCCAAAGTCGCTTTCACACCCAATCCGAGTACCTGAATCGAGCCATCGCTCTGTATGAAAATGAGGTCCGTATCCAGATCACGATGGTCCACACCTTGCGCATGCGCATACCCCAAAATCCCCAACAGCAAAGCCACGATACGCCCCGCGTCCTCAGCATCGACGCCCGCCTCTCCCGGCTTGGCATGCTCAGCGAAATATTGGCTCAAGCTTTGCCCCTTGACTGCATCCATAAAGATGCAGTGACGCTGATTCATCAACGCACAGTCCTGAATCTGTGGAATACCCTCATGATTAATCGTCTTAAGTGCCGCCTGCAAACCCTCTAGACGCTTCAAGCATTTCGCATCCTCAATAGTTCGCGGGTGAAACAACACAGAGCGTCACATCACGCAAATCACGCACATGCTGCATATGGTAGTAATTCGCCAACAAGCTCGAACTAATACACTTAACGACACGAAAATTCCCAAAGCTTTCTCCTGACTTAAGCATACTATTGTTTAAGCGCTCTTTACTTGAATCAGATGAAGCCGATTCGGACTGCATATTCTTTTTATCCATTCCGTTTAATCAAGCGTTTGCAAAAAAATCTTGGACCGATTCTACGATCGTCTCTACGGCAGCCAGCTTGCCTTCCCCCTCATATCCACAAGCGAGCATACCACTCTGCGGTTCAATAAAATGATAGCCGCGCGAACGAAGCGTCTTAATGTTTTCTTGAGTCGCCACATGTGCCAACATCTTACCATTCATCGCAGGCGCCAACATAACTGGTGCAGGTGTTGCTAAATGAATCGACGAGAGTAAGTCTGGCGCGAGTCCCTGCGCGAATAATGCGAGGCAATGTGCGGTCGCTGGAGCTACGAGGACGAGGTCTGCCCGATCCGCCAACTCAATNTGTCCGGGTTGCCAGCCCTCCTCTTCCTTCCACAGATCCGATACGACCGGATTACGTGAAAGCACCTGCAAAGTAAGCGGTTGTATAAATCGACAGGCTTCTGCGGTCATCACCGGATACACTTGCGCGCCGGCTTCGGTCAAGCGACTAGTGATATCGGCAGCCTTGTAGGCTGCAATCGATCCCGTAATGCCCAAAATAATAGTGCGCCCTTTTAAGTCTAAATTAATCTCTGCCACAGTTATTAAATCTGAGAGGAATACAGACCACAAACAAGACTTAAGTAATATACGCTCGTCCTTGCTTGATTCAAGCACGCGCTTGACAGTCGCTAAATCGGATGAATGCTAAATCGATGCACGTATTATTCGTCAAGGCGATACGCCTAACAGGAGCACTACAACTTCTCCCCCTTGGGGACATAAAGTAATACGTCTGAGGGCTCACTGCCCGCGCATAATAATCAAGCGAGCCAATGCTCCCACCGCGACACAGAGACGCGCCGCACCAGACCGCGCCTCGAAACCCGAAATAAACACTTCAGTAGCGAACCCATTTTTAGCATGCAAAAAGGCACCATCACCAAGTACCGGCCCTTTCAGCAGATTAATTTGCCCGACCGCACATGGCCGGACAAGACGATCACCACCGCCCCGATTTGGGCAAGTGTCGATCTTCGCGACGGCAATCAAGCCCTTGCGATACCAATGAACGTAGACGAGAAGGTCGAGTTCTTCGAATTACTGGTCGCCACCGGATTCAAAGAAATTGAGGTCGGCTTTCCCTCCGCCAGCGATACAGAGTTCAACTTTATCCGCCGCCTAGTCAAAGAAGACCGCATCCCAGCAGACGTAACCTTGCAGGTGCTGGTGCAAGCGCGTGAACATTTGATCCGCCGCACCTTCGAAAGTTTGGAGGGCGTGCCCAAAGCTATCGTACATTTATATAACTCGACCTCGCCGTTACAGCGCCGCGTTACTTTCAATATGAGCAAAGAAGAGATCAAACAGATCGCTACCGAAGGCGCTCAATTGATCAAAAGTCTCGTTTCCACCCTACCAGGCACCAAAGTTCGCCTAGAGTATTCTCCTGAGAGTTTCTCTGACACCGAAGTCGATTATGCCTTGGAAATTTGCGAAGCCGTGATCGACGTCTGGCAACCGACCACCGCGAACAAAATTATCCTGAATCTTCCCGCCACTGTTGAAATGGCAACGCCGAATGTACACGCCGACCAAATCGAATGGTTCTGCCGCAACTTGAGAGACGCGCAATACAGCGATTATTTCCTTACACACGCACAATGACCGCGGCACCGGGGTCGCGGCCACTGAACTTGGATTAATGGCTGGCGCGGATCGCGTCGAAGGCACGCTTTTCGGCAACGGCGAACGCACTGGAAATCTCGACATCGTAACCGTTGCGTTGAACCTCTACACACAAGGCATCGACCCCCAGCTCGACTTTAGCAATTTGGAGCATACGCGCGCGACGTATGAGCGTGTTACGCGTATGCATGTGCCCGACCGCCATCCTTATGCCGGTGACTTGGTCTTCACCGCATTTTCTGGCTCGCATCAGGATGCGATCAAGAAAGGCATGGATTTACGCCAAAAAGATGGCGAACCAGGCGCACACTGGCAGGTCCCCTACTTGTTAATTGACCCAGCCGATCTAGGTCGCGACTACGAGGCAATCATTCGCATTAACAGCCAAAGCGGTAAAGGCGGCGTCGCATATATTTTATCTCGTGAGTTCGGGCTCGATTTACCGAAGGTTATGCATCCCGAAGTCGGCCTCGTGATCAATGATGCCGCCGATCAAGACAACTGCGAATTAAAATCTGCCGAAGTACACGAAATTTTCCAACGCGAATACGTGAATTTAAGTAGTCCGCTTGAGTTGCTCTCGATTCAACGTAAAGACTTCTTCGAGACTGGCGAGGTCAGCATCGACGCTCAAATCAACTTCAACGGTGAGCTGCTTACGATCTCTGGTCGCGGCAACGGCCCGATCAGCGCCTTTGCCAAAGCACTTGATAGCCAGGGATGGAAGCACTTTACACTCCTTGACTATCGCCAGCACTCGATTGGCAGTGGCTCGGCAACAGATGCCGCAGCCTACATTCAAATCCAGCACGAAAGCGGCTCAATTTGCTACGGTTGCGGGATCAACGCAAATATCGAACTCGCGGGCTTGCACGCCCTAGTGAGCGCGTTTAATCGCGCTCATGCAGCACATCCAGAATCACATCTTGGATAGTCGCGGCGTCTAGGCTTCCTTCGATCAGGCGCTGTATCCCCACCAGCTTACAGCGCTCCTTCGAGACTGCTTGCCCGACTGGAACCACCCCCAGCAACACTTGCGAAGACTTTGATCCAGATACGGCACAAATCTGTCTGGCTAATTCAAGGCCAGCGGCCTCTTTACCCATCCCGATAAAAACCACATTATAACGACGGCGCTGAAAGGCATCTGCACTTAAGTCATAACTCGGAGCGTGGTGCGGTGCGTAACCCAACTGGCGACAGGCAAGTAACAGCTGCTCCACCTCGTCACGATCTCCGACCACCAAAATATCGCAAGGGTACTGTTCGACGATACGCTCCACCACCTCAGCTAGACGAGCTGGCGGAGGGGATATTACAGGGACTTCCTCGATCAACTTGGTTCGTACCACAAAACCAAACACAGCCCCGTCGCCCTCGCGACTTTCCAGCCAAATCCGCCCTCCCATTGCATGCACCAAGCGCTTGCAGATCGCCAACCCGAGCCCAGTGCCACCATACTTACGAGTCGTCGATGCATCCACTTGGCTAAATGCCTCAAACAGTAAATGTTGCCGATCTTTTGGAATGCCAATTCCGCTATCACTGACTAATACCTCAAGATAGTCATGATCGAGTTGATCGAGATATCCGATCGGCTCCAAGGCATCGGGACGGCGCTCCACAGGCAATTCGCTTAACTTAACAGGACGCACGGTGATTCCTACTTCGCCCGCGTCTGTAAACTTCAGTGCGTTTGCCAACAAATTTTGCACGATCTGCCGCAATCGTTCCATGTCGCCGAGCGCAAACTCTGTAAGTGCCGGATCTAAAGTCAGCCGAAGCGTGACATTAAGTTCGGCAGCTCGAATCTTGAAGAGCTTTACACAATCCTCAAAACACAGATGCAACGGAAATTCCTGCATCTCCAAATCCAGACGCCCAGCCTCGATCTTCGAGAAATCTAAGATGTCATTTACCAGAAAGAGCAGACTCTTACCGCTCGAATAGATCGTCTGCGACAGATCCAGCTGCTCTTCATTCAGCTCACTCTCGTTCAAGAAACTCGACAACCCAATGATTGCGTTCAAAGGCGTGCGAATCTCATGAGAGATCGTCGCGATGAAATGCCCCTTTGCCCGATTACCCGCCTCAGCACGATCCTTTGCCTGCTTCAGATCGATCTCAATGCGCTTACGAGCAGAGATATCCTGCATCGTCCCCATGATTCGAGTCGCACGACCAAACGTATCACGGTCTTGCACCACGACTCGATCTTGCACCCAGATGGATTCAGAGGCGCCCTTAAAGATACGATAATCAATCTCCAGTGGCTCCGATCCATTATCAATGAACCTCATATACGCTGCCAACACTCGATCACGATCATCCGGATGAATCCGCCCCTGCCATTCCTTTTTATGATCCTGTACATCCACCGAGTCCAATTCCAGAATACGGGACCAATTTACATCACGAAAAATCTCACCACTGCCAAGGTCCTGCTCCCAGAAGCCCATCTCCACAGTATCCAGCGCCATGCGCAATCGGTGCTCACTCAATCGAATCTGCTCCTCATAGAGGCGCAATGCGGTCTCATCAACCAGCAACGATAAGGTGCCCTCTCCTTCAGACTCATTAATGAAGACTTTTAAAGTTAACAAGGTCATCGAGCTCGACCGTCCAGTATTATCGATCAAATCAACATGCTGGCAACGTATCGCACCATCATCCGAGCTGAACAGGGCCTCTCGGTCTGCCTCCCACTGTTCGCCAAGATCAACTGGAGGAGCCTGTAATTCTGAACTCATAATCTCGGGCACGCTTCTCGGAGAGAAACTCGCCCAGCGCTCATTGATAAAGACAGTACGACCATCGCGCGATCGCACCCAAATACCGATCGGTAAGGCATCCAACACCCGATGGATTAAATGCTCACGCTCGTCCGCCAGGTCTACCGTGCGTAAATGATAGCCCACAACAATCGCACAGAAAAACGTAATCGAAATGAATAAAACCAGCATCCCGACCGCAAACAGCAGATGTTCACCGAAAGAACCCTGCGCAAAGACGCCGACCCCAGACAACCACGCATAAGCGACGATCAACACCAATAACCCTGCGATCCCTAGCGCGCCTGTCATTTGGAAGCGCAGTCCCACGCCAATCGCAAGCGCCATGACAAAGGGCAAAAATAGTGGCTCCAGCACTCCGCCACCACCACTCGAATGAAGCGTTAAGATTAGAAATGCAGCAAACACAGCCAAGCTGATCGACAACTCGACATAATTCCAACAGCGAGTATTTATTGAACCGAAAGAAATCGATTCTGGCACCTTTATTCGCTTCATTCTATTCGCTGATCTTGACAAATTTATCCGAAAATAAAGCATTCAAGACAAGTGAAGATTCCGCAAGCCTTTAGCTACACGACGACTCTTTACACAATCCCACTTGCTCAGCCATTCGACTCAAGGGCCAGACTGAGACGTCCCCACTCCCGGCTAACTCTAATCTCTATGAAATTCTCTAAATACCACGCTCTCGGAAACGACTATCTTGTCCTCGACCCTAAAGACGCCAGCGAACTGCCTAACCAGCTAGACACCGTGCGCATTTGCCACCGCAACTTCGGCCTCGGCTCCGATGGTATCCTTTACGGGCCACTTGCTAGCGACACAGCCGACTTCGGCCTGCGGATCATGAATCCAGACGGTAGCGAAGCCGAAAAGAGCGGCAACGGACTGCGAATCTTCGCCCGCTACCTTTACGACATTGGCAAAGTCGGCAACGACGCCTTCACGGTTGATACACTTGGAGGTGTCGTCACCTGTAAAATCAGCGACGGTGCCACCTCAATTACGGTTGATATGGGCAAAGTACGCTTCGCGATGGACCACATACCCATCGATGGCCCTGAACAGGCTGATCACGACATCGGCCAGCAACTCAACATCAACGGCACCGATTACACCGTCTATCTGGCCGATATCGGCAATCCTCACTGCGTCGTGCCACTGGTCGAAATCTCGGAAAAGCTTGCCTGCACAGACGGCGCGGCAATCGAAGTCGATCCGACTTTCCCGAACCGTACCAACGTGCAGTTCCTCAAAATTCTCGACCGCAATAATATCCAGATCGAAATATGGGAACGCGGCGCAGGCTACACCCTCGCATCCGGCTCCAGCAGCAGTGCCTCCGCAGCGGTGGCTCACCGAATCGGCCTCTGCGATCGCGCCATCACTGTGCACATGCCCGGCGGTAAGATCGCGATTGAAATCGGCGACGACTACGCAGTGCGCATGACAGGCCCTGCCACCCGCGTGGCTGACATGGACTTCGATCTCGAAGCCCTCGACTTCAGCGTCAAAGACTAATTCCTCTCAGGTCTCAGCCCTGAAGTCTCAGCCCTCAGCTCTCAAAGCCCTCAGCTCTCAAAGCCCACCCGCGCGGTGGGCTTTCTCGCTTACTGATCAATCTGACAGGAGGGCACTTGATTTTTGCAAAAATGCCTTTAGCGTCCCGCCTTTCAATTTTAAACAAATCCAACACAAATTATGAGTACACACACACCCGAACGCCACGAATTCCAAGCGGAGGTCAAACAAGTCCTCGATATCGTGGTGCACTCCCTCTACACGGATAAGGAAATCTTCGTCCGTGAGCTAATCTCGAACGCCTCCGATGCCACCGAGAAGCTGCGCCACACGCAACTCTCTGAGAAAGACATTTTCGATGCGGATCTGGATCTAGAGATCCAAGTCACCTCCGACGAAGAAGCTGGCACCATCACGATCCAAGACTTCGGTATCGGCATGACGCACGGCGAGCTCATCGAGAACCTCGGCACTATCGCACACTCCGGCTCCAAAGCCTTCCTTAACGCCCTCAAGGCAGGCGGCGAGCGCAACGAAAACCTGATCGGCCAGTTCGGCGTGGGCTTCTACTCGGTATTCATGGTCGCCGATTCCGTTAAGGTCTACACTCGCACCTGGCAACTCGAAGGCGACTGCCTCTGCTGGTCCAGCAACGGCGATGGCGCTTACGAGATCGAGCAAGTCGAAGGTGAACGCCGCGGCACACGAATCGTCTTCACCCTCAAGGATGAGTATAAGGAGTTTGCCCAGAAGGATAAACTCGAAGGCATCATCAAACGCTACTCCAGCTTCGTGCAGTTCCCGATCAAGGTCGATGGTGACGAGTTTAAAACTGTGCAAGCGCTCTGGCTCAAAGGCAAAAGCGATATCACCGACGAGGAATACAAAGAGTTCTACAAATTCCAGGCCAACGCCTTTGACGATCCACGCTTCTGGCTGCACTTCGCTGCCGACGCACCCATCTCGATCAATACCCTGCTCTTCGCTCCTACTGAAAATCAAGAAGGCTTCGGCTTTGGTCGTATGGAGCCAGGCGTCGCACTCTATTGCCGCAAAGTCCTGATCGACAGTGAACCGAAGAACCTGCTTCCCGATTGGCTCCGCTTCCTACGTGGCGTCGTCGATAGTGCCGACTTGCCGCTCAACATCTCCCGTGAGTCGATGCAAGACAGCGCGTTGATTCAGAAGCTCAACAAGGTCATCACCAAGCGCTTTCTCAAGACACTCGAAGAAAAAGCCAAGAAAGAGCCCGAAGTGTATAACGATTTCTGGAAGTCCTTCGGCGTCTTCCTCAAAGAAGGTGTGACCACCGACTTCACGCATCGCGATCAATTGCTTAGACTGTTACGCTACGAATCTTCCTACAGCGAAGAAGGCAGCAACACCAGCTTGAGCGATTACCTCTCACGCGCACCCGAAGGCCAAAAGGAGATCTATTATCTTTCCGGCGCCAGCCGCAGTGCGATCGAGACGGGACCCTACTTCGAAGCCTTCAAGGCGCGTAATGTCGAAGTGCTCTACCTCTATGAGCCGATTGACGAGTTCGTAATGAACCACGCCCGCGCCTTTGAAGAGAAGAACTTCATCTCCGCCGACGCGGACGGTATCGACCTCGAAGCCATTGCGCCAGAGACAGACACCGACAAGGAAGAAGCCTTGGCAACCGACGCGGTCGAAGGGCTTTGCGCATTCATCAAAGAGAAGCTTGGCAACGACGTCAGCGAAGTCGCAGCCAGCGACCGTCTCGTGGGTAGCCCCGCGATGATCGTCAACGGCGACAAGATGATGACTGCTCAGATGCGCAAGATGATGAAGGCGATGCAGCAACAGCAAGGCGACGATGCGAGCCCGATGGGCGCAGAGCCTCCCGTCAAACTGCAGATCAATCCACGCCACGCATTGGTAAAAAACCTCGCCGAGCTACGCGGTTCCAACGAAGAACTCGCGGTTTTGATTAGTGAGCAACTGCTCGACAATGCACGCGTCGCAGCCGGACTCCTCGAAGATCCGTCTGCAATGATTCAGCGCAACTATAAGATTCTCGAGCAACTTAGCTCGAAATAAAATGCTTTGATACATGTGCTTAGCAATGGAGTGAGGGCGACCCGCCCTCGTTAATGGTTACAACAAAACGCCGCCTTTTAGCCGAAAGGCGGCGTTTTTGTAAAGACTAGACGAACTGTGAATTAATCGCGGTAGCCAGGGATTTCACCAGACTTGTATTGGTCCATTAACAAGCCTTCATTGTGGGGGTCATGAGACCCGGCCATATCCGCTGCTGCGTTTGAGTGTTCAGAGCCTCCTCCGTCCAGAGGTAGACGCCGCCTCATCAGTGGAAGCACAGGCAGTCAAAAAGAAAGTGATACCAAGAAGCGCTAGGAGTTTTATAAATTTCATAATTTGAATATTGGTTATAGGTTCAATAACCAGTTTATGATTTTACATAAAAATGCAAACTTGATGAAGTAGTTTTATTTAAATTCGTTAAACCCTTAATTGAGTGCACGACAGGCGGCTTGCCTTAAGGGCCAAAGTAACCAATTTAACTAGGGAGCTAATTCACTCCAATCATGTCTGAAGAAATAAAAATAGCGCAGCTAGTATTCCCTCACTTTAACGGTGATCTGAGCTGGCTGGCAGTTAAGCAACGTTTGCTTAACCAGGCGACACGCTGGGAGCGTCAACTCGTACGCGCCTTAGTAGAGAGCGGAATTCTATTTTGTGGATACGATGAACTGACTCGCAACGAGAAGCGCTGGCTGAGAGAATACTTCGATGAGCAAATCTTCCCAGTGCTGACAACACACGACCCCCGCTTGCGACCCAGCTACTCGAGGAATCGATCTCGCCACCGCACTCAACCAAAAAATCCGACAGACTGATATCCTAATCGCTCCTTACGCTCTGCGTACGACTCGCGCTAATTTCTAATTCTCCTCGCTGTGCCAAAAAAACCAACAACCAAGCGCGCCTCCAAATCCAGCCGGCGAAAATCACCACAACAAACACATTGGACCAAGTATTGGCTGACGCGAATCATCGCAGTGTTCATCACTGCGGCGGCCGTCAGCCACTACTGGCCACAGCTACGTAGCCTCACCGACGTCAGCAAGTATTCATCCGCACGCGCGATCAACGGCACCGCCGAACTACAGATCGCACTGGCACGTGCAGGATTCTCCCCCGGCTCCATCGATGGTGCCTCCGGTGCGCAGACCCAAGCCGCCCTACTCGCCTATCAAACCAGTCACGGCTTACCACGCTCCGGCGCATTCGATGCTGACACCGCGCAGCTCCTACAAATCCAAGAGCCAGTGTTCACCACACGCCGACTCGGAACGGCGGATTTTGCCGCAGTCGGTCGTAAGCCACAAAGCTGGCGCGCCCGCGGCGAGCTCGACCGAATGCGCTACAACTCACTACTGGAAATGGTTGCCGAGCAAGCCCAATGCGACCCCGACTACATCGCCAGCCTCAACCCCGGCATTAACTGGGATCAACTCTCATTGGGCGACAGCATACGCATCCCTGACGTGCCGGCCTTCCGCGTCCAGCAAGCGGCGGCCTATATACAAATCACCCTCGCCAAGCGTACACTGCG
>JGI20156J14371_10004290_pt1 | contig 10356 bp, 9 predicted proteins | sample COG_06_FD_14371 | JGI IMG/M metagenome (IMG submission 14371) | reverse complement strand
ATTTAGTGCAGGAGTTAATTCAAATATTGAGCGAACTTTAATTGATGTTTACAGAAAAGGCACAAGTGAGCTAACAATGTTTGATTTTAAAATGTCTAACAATGAATTCATGACTCTACCAGCTGGAGATATAGGATTGCTGGTAGGCTTCGAGCTCCGTGAAGAGTCTATCGATGATGATAGGGATCCTAGATTGGATGGCACCATTAATTACACTGACTATGAAGGCGATACTTATCCACTTGTTGCAGATGTATTGAACTCATCTCCAACTGGGGATGTTTCAGGTTCCAGAGATGTTTCATCTCTCTTTGCTGAAATGCAAATACCTCTAACAAGCACCATGGATATGCAGGTAGCTCTTAGAAATGAAGATTTCTCTGACTACGGTGATTCAACTGTTGGAAAGGTTGCATTGGGTTGGCAAATGGCTCCTTGGTTAAGCTTTAGAGCATCAGTCTCAACAGCTTTCAGAGCTCCAAATATTATTCAAGTGAACGAGAAGACGGTTGTGAGATCTGGAACTCAAACTGACTATGCTGCTTTCAGAGTCAATGAACTTCAAAGCGTTGATAGCGTTATTGACTCAGACTCTAGATATACCATTCAAAGAAAAGCGGTTGGTGCATCTGGCCTTGAAGCAGAAGAATCAGATAATACATCAGTTGGTTTTGTTCTAACTCCAATGGATAACTTGATTGTCACGCTTGATGCATGGACGATTGAGAAAGATGGCACCATTGGCTTGTTCGGAAGAGCGAACCAAACAGTCAACGACATGCTCCTAAGAGTCCAAAATGGAACTACTAGTTGTGATACTTTTGCAGGCGATCCTTTGGTTGTAAGAGAAGCAGCGGATGATGGCGATGCTGCAGCTTTTGCCGCAGCTGGAGTTTGCCCTTTCGGAGCAATTAAGTATGTTCAAAATGACTACACTAATATGGCTGTTAGAACCATTGAAGGCATGGATTTAGGAATCTACTATGATTTTGAAACCGCATATGGCGACTTTGATCTTCGCTATATTGGCACTTTCCTTGATACTTTTGAGCAAAAAGCAAGTGGTAAATTTGCAGCGCTTCAGGCAGCAAAGGATAGCGGCTTGGTGCCTGCCTCAATCCCAATCAGTGGATTTGGTGATCTACTGGGCAAAGATGGTGTGTATGATAACAAGCATACCGTTAGGGTTTCATGGGATAAAGGTCCATATGGTGCAAGCTTGGTTGCTCTGAAAAAAGGTTCATTTGAGCAAACATCACTAGGTAAAATTGGCGGAGTTGCATATGTAGTTCCTACAATGACAACCATGGATTTAACTATGTCTTATGACTTCTCTTTAAGTGGCCAGAAAGCAAGAGTTAGATTTGCGGTGAAAAACCTCGAGGATGAAAGAGCTCCTACTGCAGATAGGTACTACGGTTACTATGCAGATGCTCATCAGGATTATGGAAGAAATTATTATCTTGATTTAAGAGTTTCATTCTAAAAATTAAGATAAACTTTAAGGGAGCTTAGGCTCCCTTTTTTTATGATTAAATTTAATAAACACATTTTTGTTTTAGTTCTACTTACCTGTATTAGTAGCTATGCGATGGCGGATACAACATCCTATAAATTCTCAAAATGGGCAGGCTCAGAGCTTCCTGTTTTCTATGCCAGCCCATCAAAGATTAATAAAGCAACAAGACTTGTTGTGGTGATGCATGGGCGAAAAAGAAATGCAGCAGAGTATCGTGATCAATGGCAAGAGGCAGCAGAAGATCTTAATTTATTAGTGATTGTTCCTGAGTTTAGTGAACAGAATTTTCCTGAAGTCTGGGGTTTTAATTATGGCAATGTAAAAACAGAAAATTTAATTTCTGTAGAAGAAAGCCTTCAAGCGTTTTCTGCGATTGAGCCTTTGGCTGAGGAAGCCATTAAAAAATTTAAATTAAAAAAACTGGGGCATTTATGGGCATGGCGCAGGGGCACATTTTGTTCATCGATACGCTTTGCATCGACCTGACGCTTCATACACTCTTGCTATTGCAGCCAATCTTGGATGGTACTTATCCATGACTGATCAAGCATGGCCTTTTGGGCTCAGAGACTCTGGCATTGATGATCTGCAATTAAAACAAGCATTTAGCAAGTATTTTTTGTTGATGCTAGGAAGAGCTGATACCTCAACTCAACCCAATACCCCTTATGTGGCAGAACATTTTGATATTATTAAATTGCAAGGTGAGCACAGACTGGCGCGAGGCAGGAACTTTTTTAAATCAGCCGTTACCAAATCAAAAGAATTAGATGAATTTTTTAAATGGGGCATGGTCGAAGTCCCCACCACCAAGGGACATAGCAACACTGAGCAAATGGTGCCCTACGCTGCAGAAATGTTCTATGCGAGGCTAAGATAATGCAAGCATACAAAAAACGAGGTTTTTGGATTGGTCTAGGCGTCTTTTTGTTCTTGATGCTGACCCCAAGCCCCGAATCGCTCTCACCTGTGGGTTGGGCAGTTGCAGCCGTGACTTTATTAATGGCAATTTGGTGGGCAACCGAGGCTGTTCCAGTGGCTGTTACCGCCCTCTTGCCGCTTGCCTTATTCCCATTGCTACAGGTTACAGATTTTAAAACTGCAGCCCTGCCCTATGCCAATCCTAATATTTACTTATTTATGGGTGGTTTTATCTTAGCGCTAGGAATTGAATCATCGGGATTGCATAAACGCCTTGCGCTCAAAATGCTAATTGCCATAGGCAATAGTGGAGCCAAGCTTGTTGGGGGATTTATGTTGGTCTCTGCGCTCATTAGTATGTGGGTGATGAATACCTCAACCACCTTAATGCTGCTTCCAATAGGCTTGGCAGTATGCGCCAGTGTTGCCGAGACCATTCCTAATTTTTCAGCCAAAGAGCGTAAGAATTTTGAAACCTCATTGTTGCTGGGCATAGCTTATGCGGCCTCTATTGGAGGGATGTCTACGTTGGTCGGGACAGCTCCCAATATTATATTTGTAGGCTTTATGCAAGAAACCTACGGGATTGAAATTTCGTTTATTGATTGGATGAAACTGGGAGTGCCTATTGCATCGATCATGCTAGTTGCCTCATGGTTTGTCATTACAAGGTTTGTCTACCCAGTTAATTTTGTGGCCAGCATGGAGACCAAGCTTCAACTTGGAAATATGTTGACTGACCTGGGCCCACTCGGAAGAGATGAAAAAAAAGTTCTGATTATCTTTTCTCTCGCTGCTGGAGCCTGGATGTTTAGAACCCTCCTTGATAACTTTGTTCCTTTGTCTGGCTTAACTGATGCAGGCATTGCTATCTTAGCTGCCCTCAGTTTTTTCTTTATCCCCTCAGAAAATAATAAAACTGATTTGCTGACCTGGGATCAAGCAAACAAGCTTCCCTGGGGATTGTTGGTCTTGTTTGGTGGCGGCTTATCATTGGCTTCCTCTATTGGAGCATCCGGCCTAGGAAATTGGATCGGTCAAGGCTTAACCGTTCTAGAAAGCGTCCCACCCATTGTATTGATCTTGGCGGTGGCAACTTTAATTATTTTCTTAACAGAGATCACTTCAAATGTTGCAACCACTTCAACATTCCTTCCGGTTGTGGGAGCTGTGGCAGTAGCTCTAGGCATTGCGCCTGTTGCTCTTACAATCCCTGTGGTTCTTGCTGCAAGTTGCGCGTTTATGCTACCCGTTGCCACGCCACCAAATGCCATTGTCTTTGGTTCAGGAAAACTCACCATTCCCGATATGATGAAAGCAGGTTTTGCTTTAAATATTATTGGAATTTTCTTAGTCACAATCTTTGCGTTTTATCTTGCGCCAATGATCTTTTAAGCATGCTCAATATGAAAAAATTATTTTTAATTTTACTCTTCCTCTCAATCAATTCTGCTGCTCAGGTCAGCTACATCGACTACCTCTCACCTTTTCATCCGACCATCGGGCAATCAGGGATGGTTGTATCTCAGAACCAAGCCTCATCAGATATCGGCATTCAAGTTTTAGATATGGGTGGGAATGCTGTAGATGCTGCTGTTGCTGTTGGGTTTTCATTGGCCATCACTTTACCTAGAGCCGGGAACCTAGGTGGTGGAGGTTTTATGCTTGTCTACCTTCAAGAGGAACAAAAAACCATTGCAGTTGATTTTAGGACTGCAGCACCGAAAGGTATTTTGCAGGATGATTTTTTATTTTTAAAAAATAATTATGACCAAAGACGCTTTGGGTATAAAGCTTCTGGGGTTCCAGGCACAGTTGCTGGATTAATTGAAACTCACACTAAATATGGAAAACTGCCTCTGAGAAAAATATTAAAACCAGTCATTGACCAAGCAAGGCGAGGCATCAAGGTGAGCTATGACTTAAGCCAAGCCATTGGCAGTGCAAACCAAATCAATCTTGACCCTGAGTCTTCTGATATTTACCTTGAAGATGGCAGCCCTCTCATAGAGCACTCTTTGATGACCCGTAAGCATCTTGCTTGGACGATCAATGAGATAGCTAATAAGGGCCAGCAAGCTTTTTACGAAGGCGCTATTGCCAAGAAGATTATTCAAGCCATGGAAAAAAATGGTGGTTATATGTCTGCTCAAGATCTCAAAGACTATAAGCCTAGATTCTCAACGCCCATTCAAACAAGTTACAGGGGATTCACGGTGCTAGCCCACCCTCCTCCAGCTGGCGGAGCGGCTGTGGTACTAGAGTCATTAAATATTTTAGAGAATTTTTTATTAGAAGGCATGGGCCCTAATTCTGGAGAATTTTTACATCTATTCGCCGAAGCTCTGCAAAGAGGCCACATGGATAGATCAAGGTTTATGGGGGATCCAGAATTTTATGACGTTCCAATTCAAAAAATTATTTCAAAAAGACGGGCCAAAACTCTGGCCCAAGGAATTGATAAAGCAAGCGTCACGCCTCCTGAAAATTTGAATCCAGATTCCTTATTTAAAGAGGGCGAAAATACGACCCATTATTCGATTATAGATAAAGATGGAAATGCCGTATCTAACACTTATACCCTGGGGTATTCTTTTGGCTCTGGAGTTACTATTCCAGGAACAGGGATTTTACTAGACAACCAAATGAATAATTTTGCTTACCAATATGGTGAAGAAGGAGTGATCAATAGATCGGCCAGTGAAGGCAATCGATTTGAGCCCGGCAAGAGGCCTATGAGCACCATGACGCCAGTTATGGTATTCGATCATAATAATGCCTTAAATCTAATCACAGGCTCTCCTGGAGGCTCTTTAATACCTGCTGCTGTCCTGCGAGTGATCACGGGTATTATAGATTTTAACCTGAATCTTGGAGAGGCAACTATGCTGCCAAGGGTTCACAAGGATTGGCCATACAAATCTCTAAGGTTAGAGAAAAATATTAGCTCTGATACAGCGCAAATCTTAGCCGACTTAGGTCATGAGCTTGAGGTATCTAAAACTATGGGCTCCACTCAAAGCATCCTCGTATCGCCTCAGGGCCGAGAAGGTTATGCAGATCTAAGAAGGCCCAATGCTGGAGTGGCGATTCAAGTTGATTAAGGCTTTAGCATTTATTCATAAAAAAAACTCGCTGTCTCAAGAGAGCTTTCAAAGTTATTATGAAAAACAGCATGCCCCTCTGGCCAAATCATTACTCACCTTTGAATCATATGAAAGGAACTATGTTGAATCATGTATGTATGACTCAGATCATAAGCTTGGCTCAATTAGTATTTTTAAGTATGCATCTGAAAAATCACTGAGCATATTGGCTGAGCAAATGGCTTCTACCCCAGGAGATATTCTAAGAAAAGATGAGTTAAATTTTATGGCTGTCTCATTAAACTTTTATGTTTTTACTGATTCCATTGAAGATTCTAAAAAGGACTTTAAACGTAAGATTTTTTATATAGCTAGAGAGAAAAATGAACTTAGCGCACTTGATGGTATGGCAGGCATTCAAAAAATCTCAGATAACCTGATTAAGCATCATCAAGAAATAGTTGGTATTCCTGAATATGGGGTGAGCAGAGACTTCTCACTGGGAGACCTTGAAAGAGTAGCCAATGACCTTCCAGATTTAATTCTAACCAGCGCCTTTAATTAGAGATTTCCTCTATATATTTTATCGCATTTGAGATCCTTAGATTTGATTCTTCTTTACCAAAAAGACAGAGAGTTAAACCCAAGGATGGTGAGTTGGTAGAACCAGTCATTGCAATTCTAATAGGCTGGTTTACTTTGGGGGTAGGTAAATTTAATGCGGCCTGAGCGCTAGCTAAAGCCTCGTCAATAGACCTCTCATCCCATACCTCAAGACCTTGTAATTTTCTCTGAATATACTCTAGAGAAGATTTTGATCCTATAAGGAATTTCTGAACTGCTTTTTCGTTGTAAGCATCGATATCAAAAAAATATGGTTTTAAATCTAAAGCAATGCCAGCTAAAGTGGGTTTGCTAGTTCTCATGGCCTCTATAATTTCATTGCTGTTCTCTTTAGCAGCAACATCAATTCCGTTATCTAACAGAAAAGGGAGAAGTTGTAATGTGAAATCTTTAAATGATAAAGCAGCCAGATGATTGGTGTTAATCCAGTCTAACTTTGCGGGGTCAAAGATTGCTCCCGCTTTTTGCACTTCCTGGATTCTAAAATCAGTGATCAAGTCTGTCAGGTAGAAAATCTCTTTATCGCCTTTTGACCAACCTAAACGAGCTAACATGTTAATCATTGAAGATTGAAGGTAGCCTTGATCAAAATAATCTTGAAGACTAGTCACAGCATTCCTTTTAGATAATCTTTTTTTATCTTGCCCCAGAACCATTGGTAAGTGAGCATACTCAAGAGATGGAAAGCCTAAAGCTTGCTGAATATGTATTTGTCTGGGAGTGTTACTGAGGTGATCTTCACCTCTGATAACAGTGGTTACACCCTGGTCATGATCGTCTATCACATTGCATAAATGATAGGTCGGAGCTCCATCGCTTCTCACTAAAATGAGATCATCTAATTCTGAATTTTGAAATACCACCTCTCCTCTCACCAAGTCATGAAAAATTATCTCTCCCTCTTGAGGAGTTTTTAACCTTAAAACTGTTTGATCGCTGTGAGTTAAATTTAAATTCCTGCACCGACCATCATATTGAGGTTTAGCACCATTGGCTTGTTGAGCTGACCTCATTTCCTCTAAACGCTCTTTACTACAATTGCAGAAGTATGCATTGCCAGAATCAATAATGGTGGTAATGGCTTGCTGGTAAAGATCGGCTCTTTCTGACTGCCTCACTGGCGGTTCGTCTGGGATGATCCCCATATCTGCTAACCCTTTAAGAATATTATCTTCAAATTCGCGAGTGGATCGTTCGGCGTCTGTATCCTCAATCCGAATTAAAAACTTACCTTTTTGTTGTTTTGAATATACAAAATTAAATAGTGCTGTTCTGACGCCACCTATATGAAGTGTGCCGGTAGGACTGGGTGCAAATCTTGTGACTTTTGTCATAACTGATTCCATAGTGTTGTGAGGTTATTATCTTTTTCAATGTCTTGGAGTCTGTTTTCATGTGAGGCCGCTTCCTCATCAGAGACAGAGACCTGTGTGATTGGAAAATTATTAAAATCAATAGCCTGTCTCAAGCTCTGGTCTTTTGCTGACTGAGCCTGTTCCGATGACATGAAATCAAATTTGCTTTGACCGCCTGTCAGGTGAATAAAGACATCCGCTAAAATATTTGCGTCCAATAACGCTCCATGGAAACTTCTATCGTAGCCTCCTATTTCAAATCTATTAGACAAAGCATCTAAAGAATTTCTTTGACCTGGAAACTTACTTCTAGCTAATAATAGGGTATCTTCAATTTCGCAGATTTCTTCAAGAGCAGGATATTGGGACGATGCTCTTTTTAACTCGCTATTTAAAAACCCCAAATCAAATGCTGCATTGTGAATAATTAAAATGCTGCCTTGCACAAACTCTAGAAAGCTTTCAGCGATATCAGAAAAAAGAGGTTCGTTTTGGACTTTTTCATTTGAAATGCCATGAACTTTTTGCGCCTCTTCATCAATAGCACGCTCAGGGTTTAAATAGCTATGGAAATGCTGATCTGTTCTCTTGCGATCCTCAAGCAATACAGCGCCAATCTCAATGATGCGATGGCCCTGACTTACTTCTAGCCCAGTGGTCTCCGTGTCTAAGACAATTAATTTTTTAATCATAAGATTGAATCTATTCCTTTGTTTGCCAGAAGATCTGCCATTTCATTGCCCTCATCACCTGAGTGACCCTTAACCCAGTGCCATTGTACTTGATGAAAATTTATTAACTCATCTAATTGTTGCCACAACTCTTTATTTTTTACATCTTTTTTAGCAGCTGTTCGCCAATTATTTTTTTTCCAGTTATGGATCCATTGAGTGATTCCATCCATGACATATTTTGAATCAGTGAAGAGATCTATGGCGCATGGTTCTTTCAGGGCTATCAAGCCCTCAATTGCTGCAGACAACTCCATTTGATTGTTTGTAGTATCAGGCTTACCACCAAAAATTTCTTTAGAAGCTCCTTCGTAAGTAATATACGCACCCCATCCCCCAGGACCGGGATTTCCTCTGCATGCTCCATCTGTATACATTATTACTTGTTTCATGGGTTAAAATATCTCACTACTATTATGAATATCCAATCTATTAAAGCCTTTAATGATAATTATATTTGGTTAATTAGCACTAATGAAGGCAATCTTGTCATTGACCCTGGTGAATCTGAACCAGTTAGAGATTATATGCTCCAAAAGCAACTTCAATTAACAGATATTTTAATCACTCATCATCACTATGATCATGTTGGAGGCATTCTAGATCTCAGAGAAGATATTAATGGAAGGATATTCGGTCCAAACAATTCACAAATTGAAGGGTTAGATGTTAGTGTGACGGAAGGGGAAACAATTCAGTCGTGTGGAATAGATTTTCAAATTCTTGAAATTCCAGGCCATACCCTTGATCACATTGCATATTTTGCAGCTGATACCTCTCAACCCAGACTGTTTTGTGGGGATACTCTGTTCTCTGCAGGTTGTGGAAGAGTCTTTGAGGGTACTGCTCAGCAAATGTATGCGTCACTAGAAAAATTAAAGGTCTTACCAAGCAACACCTTGGTGTACTGTGCCCATGAATATACTCTAGCCAATTTAAAATTTGCGCAAGTGGTCGAGCCACAGAACCTTCAAATCTCAGCACACATTGAGGTTTGTGAGCAACAAAGAAATAATGATTTACCAACCCTTCCCAATACCCTGGAAGCAGAAAAGAAGATTAATCCATTTTTAAGATGTGCTGAAGTGGAGCTTAGAGAATCTCTAGTAAATCAAATGAACAATGCATTGACTGCAAGCGATGTTGAGGTATTTCAATACTTGAGAGCATGGAAAGATTCTTTTTAATTCTTGCTCTAGCAACTCTCTCCAGCTGCCAGCTAAGCAATGTTATACCTGCGGATAGCTATTCAGAAGCTGAGCTGGCTAGCCCCATTAAAAGCGAAGCAGTCTATGAGAATGTTTGGCAGCGCATTTCAATCAATGCGAAGAGTGAGATCGAAAATCTAGATGCCCTGACGCTAGAGTATGTAAATTTATATTTAGCTAACCCAGAACAATTTATCAAGCTGCTGGTAAAGGGTGAGCACTTTATCTTTTTTGTGCTTGAGGAGCTTGAAAAATATAATCTCCCACCTGAGCTGGCGTTATTGCCTTATATTGAAAGTAATTATGATCCCTTTTCAATTTCTGCCTCAGGCGCAATGGGTCTATGGCAATTTATGCCAGCAACAGCAAGGATTTATGGGTTGCAGGATACTTGGTGGTATGAACAAAGGCATGATCCATTAATCTCGACTGAAGCAGCGGTAAAATATTTAGCCTACCTGCACCAAAGATTCGGCAAGAATTTAGCCTATACATTGTCTGCCTACAATGGTGGACCCACCATGCTTGAAAAACAGATTAAGCTCAATAAAAGATTGGGTAAATCTGTGCATTATCGGCAATTAAAAGTGCCAAAACAAACACAGGAATATGTCCCAAAATTTAAGGCAATATTAGAGCTGATAGTTAATGCTAAAGAGTACAACATAGAGTTACCTGACTTTCCTGATCGACCTGTGTTAGGTCAAATTACTTTGGAGGGACAGATTGAAATCTTGGCATTTAGTGAATTTGCAGAGCTGCAACCTGAGTTTATTTATAAATTAAATGCAGGCTATACCAAATGGGCTTCTCCCCCAGGCAAGACTACCATCTTCAATATTCCAATTGAGCTTGTTGAACTGCTTGATCAAAAAAAAGATCAGTTTAGCCAAGCCAATCAAATAAACTGGG
>JGI20156J14371_10004288_pt1 | contig 10358 bp, 5 predicted proteins | sample COG_06_FD_14371 | JGI IMG/M metagenome (IMG submission 14371) | reverse complement strand
TGGCTAGTTTTTTGTTTAATGATTTTGATACCATAACTGCAGCTGCTTGGAAACAAAAAATTCAAGTAGACCTGAATGGACTTGATTATAATGAATCCTTGATATGGAAATCAAATGACGGCATTTCCGTAAAACCATTCTATACCAAAGAAGACAGGCATTTATCAAAGATTTCTTTACCCGATGTTGGTTATAATATTTGTCAAACAATTTTTGTAGACAATATCGAAATTGCCAATAAATTAGCTTTAGATAGTATAGAGAGAGGAGCCACAGCTATTCAGTTTATTGCAAATAAAAAATTTAATTACAAGTTACTACTAGATAATATAGATATAGACAAAACATCCTTATATCTAAAACTTGAATTTTTGGACGCTACTTTTGTTAATGATATCTATAATTATTGTAACAATAGTCATATCTATTTTCAGATAGATATTATAGAGAATTTAGCTTCTAGTGGAAATTGGTACACCAATATGAACTCAGATATAGCTGAGACAAAAAAATTTATATACGACTCAAATAACTCTATTAGTGTTAATGCATCTTTATATCAAAATGCAGGGGCAAGTATTATTCAAGAATTGGCTTACGCATTAGCTCACACCAATGAATATATTGAGATTTTCGGACCATCTATTATTACAAAAATTCATTTCAATTTTTCCATTGGAAATAATTACTTCTTTGAAGTTGCAAAATTAAGAGCCTTCAGAATATTATTAGATACTTTGTTTAATGAATACAAAGTTGATGACTTTACCGCTCATATTTTTTCTAAACCAACTTTACGTAATAAAACAATATATGACTACAACGTTAATATGTTAAGAACCACCAGTGAATGCATGAGTGCAATTCTTGGTGGTGTAAATACAATTTCGAATATTTCTTATGATTCAATCTACCACAAGTCAAATGAGTTTGGAGAACGAATTGCACGAAATCAGTTATTAATTTTAAAAAATGAAGCCTATTTTTCTGATGCTCATAAAATTACAAATGGTTCTTATTATGTTGAAAGCTTAGAAAAACAATTTGCTGAAAAAGCACTGCAGCTATTTAAGCAAATAGAAAAAAATGGTGGCTTTTTAAGCCAACTAAAAAAGGGAGCTATCCAAAGAAAAATAAATGAGCACGCAGAAAAAGAACAAGACAGATTTAACGAAAATAAAACCATCCTTATAGGTACCAATTTATTGCCTGAACTAACAAATAAAATGAAGCATGAGCTTCAAATATATCCATTTCTAAAAACGAATAGTTCAAAAACATTAATTCCCCCAATTCTTAAAAAAAGATTGTCTGAAAAACTAGAACAAAATAGATTAAAAAAGGAATTATGATTAATGATAAAATAAAAGAGCTACTAACAATAATCATTCAAAAAAGAGGAATAGAAAACATGAATGTAAAGCTGTATCAATTTATAAAACTTGACAATGGCTAGAAAAACACTTCAAAATCTATCATTAAATCTTCAAAAAAGGGGACATAATAAAAGTTTTGATCATGAAGATTTTGGAGCTGGTATAGCCCCAAACCTGCGAGGTCCCTACTCTACAATGTATGTTAAAAGACCATGGACTATTAGACAATATGCAGGATTTTCAACTGCAGAAGAGAGCAATTCATTTTACAGAAGAAATTTAGCTGCTGGTCAAAAAGGATTGTCCGTCGCTTTTGATCTAGCAACTCATAGAGGGTATGATTCCGATCATGAACGTGTAGAAGGAGATGTTGGAAAAGCAGGGGTAGCTATTGACTCTGTAGAAGATATGAAAATATTATTTGAAGGGATTCCTTTAGATAAAATGTCTGTTTCTATGACTATGAACGGGGCTGTGTTGCCAATATTAGCATTTTATATTGTAGCTGCACAAGAACAAGGAGTTCATGAAATAGATCTATCAGGAACTATTCAAAATGATATCTTAAAAGAGTTTATGGTTAGAAATACGTATATCTATCCTCCAACTCCATCAATGAAAATAATAGCAGATATTTTTGAATATACTAGCGAAAAAATGCCAAAATTTAATTCAATATCTATTTCAGGATATCATATGCAAGAGGCAGGTGCTACTCCAGAAATTGAATTAGCGTACACGCTAGCTAATGGATTAGAATACATAAAAAAAGGAATAGAAACAGGAATGAAAATAGATTCTTTCGCACCAAGATTATCATTTTTCTGGGCCATCGGAATGAATCATTTTACTGAGATAGCAAAAATGAGAGCTGCAAGAATGCTTTGGGCAAAATTAGTTAAAGAGTTTCATCCCAAAAATCCAAAATCACTCACATTAAGAACACACTCTCAAACTAGTGGATGGAGTTTAACAGAGCAAGATCCATTTAACAATGTAGCAAGAACGGCTATAGAAGCAATGGCAGCAGTATTTGGAGGTACACAAAGCCTTCATACAAATGCTCTGGATGAAGCCATAGCTTTACCAACAGATTTTTCTGCAAGAATAGCTAGGAATACACAAATATATTTACAACAAGAAACTCACATTACAAAAACTGTAGACCCTTGGGCTGGAAGTTATCATCTAGAACAACTGACTGAAGATATAGCAAACAAAGCATGGAATTTAATCCAGGAAGTAGAAGAATTAGGTGGAATGACAAAAGCAATAGAAAAAGGAATTCCTAAAATGCGTATTGAAGAAGCAGCAGCAAAAAAACAAGCAAAAATAGACAGTGGACAAGATATAATTGTAGGTGTAAATAAATTTCAATTAAAAGAAGAAGATCCTTTACAAATATTGAATGTTGATAATGAAGCTGTTCGAAAATCACAAATAAAACGACTTTCAATTTTAAAGAAAAATAGAGATTCAAAAAAAGTAAAAGAAATACTTACGGAAATTACAAAAAACGCAAAGCTACACCTTCAATCTAACAACCCTGAGTCTATTAAAAAGAAAAATTTATTACATTTAGCTGTAAAAGCTGCTAAAGAAAGGGCTACACTAGGAGAGATATCTGATGCATTAGAGGTTGCTTTTGGTAGACATAAAGCAGTACATAAAACAATTTCAGGAGTGTATAGTAAAGAAATAAAAAATAATAAGTTATTTAAAAAAGCTACAGAACTCATAGATAAGTTTGCAGAAATGGAGGGAAGAAGACCTCGTATTATGATTGCTAAACTTGGGCAAGACGGGCATGATAGAGGTGCAAAAGTTGTCGCTACTGCCTACGCAGATTTAGGATTTGATGTAGACATCGGTCCATTATTTCAAACTCCAAAAGAAGCCGTAAAACAAGCAATAGAAAATGATGTACATATTCTTGGAATTTCTTCGCTAGCTGCAGGTCACAAAACATTAGTTCCACAAGTGATCTCTGAGTTAAAAAAATATGAAAGAGAGGATATTATGGTGATTGTTGGAGGTGTAATACCTGCTCAAGATTATCAATTTCTTTTTGATTGTGGAGCCGTGGGTGTATTTGGTCCTGGAACAAAAATTGCTCAAGCCGCCATAGACATGGTTGCTATTTTAATTGATTCTATTAAATAATTAGACAGAATTAAAAAATCTTGTTAAACTTAAGTTAACACTATTTTTTTGGTTTTAAAAAAGAGGTAAATCAATGAATTTTTCGATGTTTAATTCTTAAATTTGCATATCTTTTTTTAAGCTAATTTAGGATGAAAAAAATATTTGATATTTTCTACTCAACCCGTCTGACTGCCGTACTTTTTATAATCTATTCTACTGCGATGGGAGTTGCTACTTTGATTGAAAATGACTACGGAACACAAACTGCTAAAGCATTAGTATACAACGCATGGTGGTTTGAAGCTATCATGGTGTTTTTTGTAATAAATTTCTTTGGAAACATTTTTCGTTACCGATTATTGAAAAAAGAAAAATGGCCTGTTTTATTGTTTCATATTTCTTTTCTTCTGATTTTAATTGGAGCAGGTATTACTAGATATGTTGGCTATGAAGGATTGATGTTAATAAATGAAGGTGAGACAACAAATAAATTCTTATCTGAGACCACCTATATAAATTTAGTAGTAGATAACAATGAAGTTCAAAAAACATATCACAAACCTACCTTGTTCTCTGCTAAAGGAGGAAATAGTTGGACCTTTGAACAAAAATTTAAAAAAAGTGAGTTTTCAGTNAAGCTTAAAGAATATCTTCCATGGGCTAAAGAACAATTTTTTGAAGACAAAAACGGGGAAGAGNACTTATTTATAGTTGAATCAAGTAGTGGTTCTAGGCATGAACATTATCTTAAAAAAGGAACATTACAAAATATTCATGGGGTTCTTGTTGGTTTTGAAACCGAAAATAATACAGGTACTATCAATATCTTCAGAAAAGATGGAACTCTTAAAATCCAAGCAAGAAATAATGGAACTTGGATGCGAATGGCTGACAGAGTTGAAGGCTCTATCATCAAGGACAGTGTTCAAGAATTTCAACTGAGATCATTGTATAGAATTGGTGATCTTCCATTTGTTATTCCAGAACCTGTAAAAAGAGGGAACATAAAAACAACTAAAGGTGATACTAAAGATGCTTCAAAACTAGACGCATTATTATTAGATGTTACCGTAGACCAAGAAACAAAGCAAATTGAAGTTTTTGGAGGTAAATATGCCCCACAAAGACCAACTCAATTTTCTCTAAATGGATTAAATTTCAGAATAGATTATGGACCACAAGAACTGGAAACCCCTTTTAATGTAAAATTAAATGATTTTCAACTAGAAAAATATCCTGGATCAGAGAGTGCTGCTGCTTTTGCAAGTGAAATTACTGTAATTGATACCGAAGAAATATTTGATTATAGAATATATATGAATCATATCTTGGACCATAGAGGGTATAAATTTTTTCAAGCAAGTTATGATCTCTCTGGTGACGTAGAACAGACCCACTTGTCTGTAAATCATGATTTTTGGGGTACACTCATTACCTACATAGGGTACTCTCTATTATATTTTGGAATGATTTCTATTTTGTTTGCACCTGGAACTCGCTTCGATTCGTTAAAGAAAACACTAAAAAAAATTAAAAAGAAGAAAGCTGTACTAACCCTTTTCATTATCCTTTTTTCTTCTATTAATGGAGTTACTCAAGCACAAGAAAATCATTTACATGAACCATCTAATTATCAAATTGACTCTATTCTTAGAGCTAACTTAGTGGAACTAAAACACGCTGAAAAATTTAATACACTTATAATTCAAGACATAGGTGGACGAATGAAACCAGCCCATACCTTTGCTTCTGAACTAGTGCGAAAGGTATTTCATGATGATGATTTTAATGGAATAGAACCTAGCCAAGTCTTTTTATCTATCATAGAAAACTCAAAACTATGGTTTAATGTGCCATTTATATATCTAGAAAAAGGGAATACAGAAATTCGAGAAATTATAGGTGTTGATAAAAATGCTACCCATGCTACTTTAGCTAACTTCTATGATGAAAAAGGAGCATCAAAAATTAGAAAATACGCCGCTGATGCTGAAAAGAAAAATGTTCAGAATAAATTTGAAAAAGATGTCATCAAAATAGAAAGACGTATTTATTTATTTTCTCAAGCATTAAGTCTAAGTGTACTAAGAATTTTTCCAAAATTAAATGATGAAAATAATAAATGGGTTTCTTTTCCAGAAAGTTCTAGAGCAAATTATATAGGAAATGATTCTTTATTTGTTAGACAATCATTACCTGTATATATCCAATTATTACAGTATGCAAAAGAAAATAGTGATTATACTGAAGCTAGTAAAATGTTGGATGGAATAAAAAAATTTCAACAGAAATACGGTGCAAAAGTATACCCAAACAAGGAAAAAATTGATTTGGAAGTAACCTATAATAAATTACAGATTTTTAAGAATTTAGCCAAGTATTACGGGTTTACAAGTATTTTTCTAATCTTTTTTGTAATCCTTCAAATATTTAACAACAAAAAATGGATAGGACTTGTCGTAAAAGTCTTGATTGGAATAACAATTTTTTTATTTACCATGCATTTACTCGGGTTAATGAGTCGTTGGTATATTAGTGGTAATGCACCATGGAGCAATGCTTATGAGTCTATTATTTATGTTGCTTGGGCCACTATGTTGTTTGGATTAGCCTTTGGAAGAAAATCATCATTAACTATTGCTTCCACAACTTTTTTAACAGCTGTAATTCTTGCTTTTGCTCACCAAAATTGGTTAGATCCAGAAATTGCAAACCTTCAACCAGTATTAAACTCTTGGTGGTTACTAGTTCATGTATCAATTATTGTTGCGAGTTATGGTCCTTTTTCTTTGGGAATGATTTTGGGAATTGTAGCACTACTTTTAACTGTTTTTACTACAGAAAAAAATAAGAAAAAAATGGATTTAAATATTAAAGAAATTACCACTATTAACGAAATGGCTTTAACCATTGGATTGATAATGTTAACTATTGGTAATTTCTTAGGAGGTATGTGGGCAAATGAAAGCTGGGGTCGATATTGGGGATGGGATCCAAAAGAAACCTGGGCACTCATCTCAATTATGATCTATGCATTTGTATTACATATGCGATTGATACCTGGCCTAAGAGGTAAGTACACTTTTAATCTATGGTCTATTGTGGCTTATGGATCTATAATGATGACTTATTTTGGAGTAAATTTCTATTTATCTGGACTACATTCATACGCTAGTGGAGATCAGGTAATTACACCAAATTCAGTATTTTATTCAATTGGGTTTATCTCTATATTAGGTTTAGCTGCATGGTTTAAACATCGAAAATTTTATAAAAAATAAAAGAAAAGTGTACTTTAGCAACCACATAAAATCAATATATGTTTCATAAAAATATAAAATTAGTATTAGCCTTTTTGACAGTAGTTTGGTCTGTTTTTGAATTTTGGCAGGGCCATATAGGAAATGGTATTGCAATACTATTTCTGACTGGAATGTTTATTTTGTTGTATTTCAAAAATGAATTTATCCTATTATCATTTCTTCAACTAAGAAAACAAAATTTTCCAGCTGCTCAAAAATGGCTATCTTATATAAAAAACCCAAGTGCAGCACTTACACAAAAACAAGAAGGATACTACAATTATTTACATGGTATTATGCTTTCTCAGACAAACATGACACAAGCAGAAAAATTTTTACGAAAAGCTGTTAGACTAGGATTAGCTATGGATCACGATTTAGCAATGGCTAAACTACAATTAGCAGGTATCGCCATGACAAAAAGAAGAAAGCGTGAAGCCACAACTTTAATGGCAGAAGCAAAAAAACTTGACAAACATGGAATGCTTAAAGAACAAATGCAAATGATGAAACAGCAAATGAAGAAAATTTAATTATTCAACAAAAAAACTCCTGGTTCTCGGGAGTTTTTTTATTCTTTGTATTTTTAATAAAACTACTTTAATCTGCTAATTGTCATATCTGAATTATACTCTAAGATATATATTCCTTTATTTGAAGTAGTTTTAAATAAATCTTTTGTGTAGTCAAACTTGCTCTCTAGTCTATAAGAGGTTCCGTTCTTAAATGTTTGTTTTAACTTGTTTCCTGAAGCTAATCGCATCCCAACATCAAATACAATATCAAATCCTTTTGTAGCGTAATAGGAAGGATACACATGATTTTGATTAAAATATTGCTGATTAAATAATTGGATTTCCGGAGAACTTTCTTCGTAAAAAGTGTCACTAGTAAAGGTAAAACCTAGTTTTGCTAATTTATTATTATCTATTCTGTCAAATTGAGAGGATTTGAAAATACCAAAAACCTTTATAACAGTATCTTCAGGTAAAATTTGCATTTCTGGCTCATCATCTTCATCTTCATCTTCATCTTCATCTTCATCTTCTTCCTCCTCTTCTTCTGGTTCTTCTACAGGCAAACTTATAAGGCTATTAACAACGTCTGAAGATATTACTCTATTATCAGTGGCTAAAATTACCCAATTACCAACTTCAGCTTTTAAAGCATTGATAACGTAATCCTTCCTAATGTAACCTAAATTTGGATAAATTATTTGAGCCTCATTAATAGAGTCGTGCAGGAGTAGTTTTGATTTTATCAGATTACTATTTCTTATGGAAGTGGTTGAACTATCACCAATAATTAAAATATTTTCATTACCATAATTATTGTAAATGTAATTTATTAACCCCTCTTGATGAACTTCTCTATCTGCAAAGGTTTTAATAATTTTTGAAGATTTAAAGCTAGATTGTTTTTTAGAATATACAGGGAAAACAACTGAAGTACCCGATCTAACGGCTACTTTAGGAACTTCTTCAGAGTATAATGGACCAATGATTGCATCTGTATTACTAAAATCTGTTGCAGTTAGTATTGAATCTAATTTTGTATCCTTTCTTCCTGTATCAAAAACAGAAAGCTCTATATCTATTCCTAATTTTATTAAAGAATCAACTGCTATAGAGGCACCTAAGTAAATATCAGTTGTAATATTGACTAATCTGTTGTTCTTAAAAATATCTTTAGCATCAATAGTATCATATTCAATGGCTCTGAAAGGAAGCATCATAGCGAGTTTTAAGCTAGAATTATCTTGAATGGTGTCTTTGTATATTAAAATGTTATTTTCTTCCTCTATTGGTTTAATTTTTAACAACATTTCCAGTTGCAATCCAGAGACATCCAGTAATGGGTTTAAAATCATTAATTCTTCCTCAGAAACATTGTAAGCACGGGTTAAGTTGTAAAATGTATCTCCCTTTGAAACTTTGTGTAGTACAAAGGTATTTACCAATGTATCTTTAACAGCCATTTTAGCTTCGGTGGTAATACTATCATTTAATTTATCTAAAATATTGTTAACTGTAGGTGACTTATACCCATTATTAGGTATAATAATAAGAGTTTCAGGTGCTGGTTTTCTTCCAGTATCAGGATTTAATCGCATCAACTCTTTGGTTTTAATCCCTATCCGCTTTGCAATTATTTTTAAGGTTTCACCTTTTTTTACAGTATAGGATATGTATTTTTTTTGTTGAGCACATGATGTGGCTATCACAACAAAAAATAAGATGATGATAATTTTAAATTCTCTCATATAGTTATTCCCATTCTATAGTTGCAGGAGGTTTTGAACTGATGTCATAAACTACCCTGTTCACACCTTTAACTTTATTTATAATTTGATTTGAAGTTTTTTGCAAAAATTCGTAAGGTAAATTAACCCAATCTGCTGTCATACCATCAGTGCTTTCAACAGCTCTCAAAGCTACTACTTTTTCATAGGTTCTTTCATCTCCCATTACACCAACAGAATTAACTGGCAACAATATAGCACCCGCCTGCCAAACTTTGTGATATAATCCACTTTCTTTTAATCCATTTATAAAAATAGCATCAACTTCCTGAAGGATTGAAACTTTCTCTTCGGTAATATCTCCTAATATTCTAATCGCTAAACCTGGTCCAGGAAATGGATGTCTTCCTAATAGTTCTGCATCTATTCCCATTGAGGCACCAACTCTTCTTACTTCATCTTTAAAAATCATACGCAAAGGCTCTACAATTTTTAATTTCATAAAATCTGGCAAACCTCCTACATTATGATGACTTTTTATAGTTGCTGACGGACCTCCGTTAACAGAAACTGATTCTATCACATCTGGATATATGGTTCCTTGAGCTAACCATTTTACATTTTCAATTTTGTGAGCTTCATCATCAAAAACTTCAATAAATGCATTTCCAATTGCTTTTCTTTTTTTCTCAGGGTCTGATAGACCTCTTAAGGCATTCAAAAAGCGTGCCGATGCATCTACTCCTTTAACATTTAATCCCATACCTTCGTATTGATGAAGCACACTTTCAAACTCATCTTTACGCAACAATCCATTATTTACAAAAATACAATAGAGATTCTCACCTATAGCCTTGTGTAATAAAACTGCAGCAACAGAGGAATCTACACCTCCAGAGAGTCCTAGAACAACCTTATCATTACCAACTGTTTGCTTGATATTAGCTACGGTTGTTTCTACAAATGAATTTGGAGTCCATGTTTGNTCTACACCAGCAATTTTTACTAAAAAATTTTCTAGTAATTGTTTACCATCAGTTGAATGATAAACTTCTGGATGAAACTGAATAGCATAGGTTTTTTCACCTTCAATTCTAAAAGCTGCATTCTCTACATCCGCAGTACTAGCCAAATGAATTGCATTTGTTGGTAATTCTTTAATGGTGTCTGAATGGCTCATCCAAACCTGACTTCCTTCAGAAATATCAGAGAAAAAGATTTCGTTGTCTTTGATAAAAGATAAATTAGCTCGTCCATATTCTCTGGTATTTGAAGGAGCTACTTTCCCCCCAT
>JGI20156J14371_10004284_pt1 | contig 10365 bp, 8 predicted proteins | sample COG_06_FD_14371 | JGI IMG/M metagenome (IMG submission 14371) | reverse complement strand
TGAATTATTAAGAAAATCATTACTCTAGTAAGTCCTGCGCCTCTGTTGTTTAAAAACACAAAATCTTCTTGTCCTTTTTTTATAGTTTGATGATTTCGCACCTCATTAATATAAGTAGTAAGATATTTTAAAGCTCTCCCTCCAATAGGAGCTAGGCGTTCTTTATCTCCCTTTCCTATAACTTTTAAGTAGCCCTCATTAAAGTAAATATTGCTGAGTTTTAAGTTTGTAAGTTCGGACACACGCAAGCCACAAGAGTAAAGAGTTTCTAGTATTGCTCGGTTGCGTTCTCCTTGTTTGTTGCTTAAATCAACAGCTGAAATAAGTTTGTCAATTTCAATTAATGATAAGGTATCAGGTAATTTAAATCCTACTTTCGGACTTTCGATAAGCTCAGTAGGGTCGTATTTTATATAATCCTCAATAATAAGATATTTGTAAAATGCCTTTATTCCTGATATTATCCTTGATTGTGAGCGAGCTGCAATCCCATCATCTTTCAATTCTGCTAGGAAATCAGATATGCTTTCTCTTTGTATTTTGAGTTCATTAAGTTTTAAAGGTATGGCATAATTGGCAAACTTTTTGATATCACGAATATAAGCTTGTACCGAGTTATCGGATAGCGATCGCTCAATCTGCAAGTAAGATTTAAAGCCTTTTATTGATGATTCCCAACTCATTTATGTAGATTTGCTCCTATGAAGGTAATGATTATTAACGGACCAAATTTAAACTTATTAGGCAAAAGAGAAGAAGCTATTTATGGCAATATTTCTTTTGATGATTATTTACTGACATTACGAGAGGAATTTAATGATATTTCTATTGATTATTTTCAATCTAATGTAGAGGGGGAGTTGATTAATAAATTGCAGGAAGTAGGTTTTTCTTATGATTATATTCTGCTGAATGCTGGAGGTTACACACACACCTCAGTTGCCTTAACGGATTGCGTAAAAGCGATTGAAACTCCTGTTATTGAAATACATATTTCTAATATTTATGCTCGTGAAGAATTCAGAAAAAAATCATTATTGTCTCCTAACTGCAAGGCAGTTATTTGTGGGTTAAATTTGGATTCTTATAAAGCTGCATTATCTACTTTATAATACCTTCCTAATCCTTACTAGTTTAGTAAGTAAATCTTCTAATTTATCCAGTTGCAACATATTAGCGCCATCTGATTTTGCTTTGGTAGGGTTTGGGTGTGTTTCTAAAAATAATCCGTCAACTCCTGTAGCAATTCCCGCTTTGGCAATGGTTTCAATCATTGCTGGCTTTCCGCCTGTTACGCCACTGCTTTGGTTGGGCTGTTGCAAGGAGTGTGTGATATCTAATATAACGGGTACTCCAAATTCCTGCATGGCTGGGATACCCCTGAAGTCAACCACCATATCTTGGTATCCGAACATTGTTCCTCTGTCGGTTAGCATTACGGAATTATTTCTGCTTTCCTTTACTTTGGTTACGGCATGTACCATGCTTTCTGGAGCTAGGAACTGTCCTTTTTTGATGTTTACCACCTTACCCGTTTTTGCTGCTGCTATTATTAAGTCTGTTTGACGGCACAAAAAAGCAGGTATCTGCAATACATCCACATATTGGGCTGCAATTGCGGCTTCCTCTGCCGTGTGTATGTCCGTTACGGTTGGTATGTTGAAGCGTTCGCCCACTTTTTTTAGGATGCTTAAAGCCTCTATGTCACCAATTCCTGTAAAAGAATCCAGGCGGCTCCTGTTTGCTTTTCGGTAGCTTCCTTTAAAGATGAAAGGGATTTCCAATTTGTTGGTTATCGCAAGGATTTTCTCTGCAATTTGCATTGCCATTTCTTCTGATTCAATAGCACATGGTCCTGCTAATAAAAAGAAGTTTCCACTCCTCTGATGTTGTATTTTGTTAATTTTTGCAAGCATAATTAAAATTGTAATAAAAAGTTAAAATATACACTCATTGATTTTGCTTTGTCTCCTGCTAAAAGGTCTTCTAAGTGCTGTGTTCCTATAGTAAATCTGTTTCTTTTTCCTTTTGATAATGCTAAGCCAATATTGAAATCATTACTATAGCCTCCATAGGATAAAGTAGGTAGTGCATCAAAGTATTTAAGTTTACTTACTGCTGATGCCCAATAAAGTGGCGCATAATTGGATTCTCTTATTCCTTGCCCTATTTTAGAAAAGGAGAGAGGAGAATTATCATAATAGGGTTGCCACTTTACATTTACACCTACTGAGATAGTTTCAAAATATTCTGATGTACTTGGTCGCATTGCAGAAAAACCAAAGTTAGCAGGTATGTAAGTTTTTACTGATTTATTTTCAGTTTTTAGTTCATCAACTGAGTTGTGTTCATCAAGTAATGAATCATTAAATGACATGATATCAGTAATTACTACTCCACTAAAACTAAAGTTGCTATCAGTAATAAGTGTTGTAGATTTCCTGTTCCACATAATAAAACCAGCATCATGTAAATAAAGATTTATTTTATGGTTTCTAACGATAAAGTCAGTTGATAAATCAAGCGCTAAACCATTACCATTTCTTGCAAAGGGATCTAATGATGAGGTGTCAGTAACAAATGCATGCATGTCATAATCTACATCTAATTTAATTCCATTAGTGTCAGTAAATAGTGAGCCATTATTTACAATAAATGATGCATGATGATTACCTGCAAGAAAAGATGCTCCAACAATAATACGAGTAGAATTATAGTTAAATGTATAATCAATTTTATATTGCTGAAATCTATCTATTCTAATATTTGTATTAGAAAAATCAAGTGTTTCATTCTGGTAATTAAAGTTTCCATAAAAACCTAACTTCATCAAATCATCAGAAAATGAAGCATTGATGAGGTTTCTATCGTAAGCACTAACACCAAAATTATACTTAGTGTTTCTAAAGCTAAAGCCATTGCTAATTTCTGAATAAAACACATTATCATCATCACCCAAATTAATCCAATTAGCCTTCAGGCTGTCTGTTATAAATCCTCCATAAAGCATAGTGTTTAGGAAGTCTTTATTTAGTCCATCACTTTCAAATAACAGATTTGTGTTCCATTGAAACTGATTGTTATAAATTCTAGTAGTTTCTAGCTTTTCTTGAGAAAATAAGAAAAGGGGTGTGCAGAGTATTAGAATTATTTTTTTCATTATTCTCCTATTGTTTTATTTAGTTTAGCACTGATTGTAATATCTAATTCATAGTCAGAATAAATATTTATGAACTCATTGTTTTGAGCAGTGCTAAATGATGAGATACTTACTATTTTATTCACACTTTCGAAATCAGTATAGTCCATATCTATAGTTGTAGTTTCAGAGTTAGTAACAATGTTATTTGCATCTAGTTGAGCGGGGAAAACTGTTGTGTTGTGTGTTAAAGTATCAATTATATTATTGCTTTCGTCAAGTAAGATAAGTGATAAATTTGCTGAAAAAGGCAAGCCATTCTCTATTGTAATGTAAACTTTTTCAATGTCTATTTCAGAAGTGTTCTCAATTTCAAGCTCATTCGTATCAGTAAAAGTTAAATTAGTAGCTATTAAACTTAGTGGAATTTCAATGCTTAATCCTGCCTCAATTGGGAACTCGGGGTAAAGAAAGCCTTCTGTTGAAGATTGTCCATTTGGGTTTAAATAGAAATTTGCTTTACTGACAATCTTATTTGGCAAAATTTCTATAAACTCATCTGCATCAATAATAGTTTCTGAAATAAAAGGAGTAATTTGTAAGCTGTTATTGGTGAGGGTTGCTCTTCCGATATCAATTGTATGGTTTTCAAAAAGGTTAATCCCATCTCCATATTGATTTTCACTTCTCAACTTGATAAGTTCAAGCTGAGCATCAGCACCAATATAATTGTCAATTTTTAGTTTAAGGTTTACTTCTTCTAAGTCCAAATAATCTACAATAATATCGTTCATTGCAGAAAACGCTATTTCACTTTCTTCAATCTCAATAGTATCTTGTCCTAGATAACCTTTAGCGTACTCTGGGATAAATAAGAATTCAGTATTTGAATAGAAGCTATCAGTTTGGTTTAAGGTAACAAGCTCCCCAGTTGAATCTATAAAAGAGAATGTTTGGGTATATATTGTATTTACTGTATCTCCTCCCTCACGGTTTTCTTTTCCAGTTAAATCAAGAGTGTAACCAGTAAAATCAAATTCAAAGGAAGTCATCTCCCCATTTAATGAAGTAGGAATAGTGTTTTCGGTATAAAAAGGTACTCCATTTTTACTTAAAGATGGGATAGAATAAATAATTCTACCATTCGGCAAGGTGCTTAAAACATTAAGGGTAACCTTTCCTTCTTTTACCCCAATTTCTGTTAACTGTGCAGTTCCTAAGTCAAATATGTGTTCCTCTTGTTTTGAATCTAATTCTTGCTCTGGGAAAATTGCAGTAGCTTCAATAATTCCAATATCTGTAAGTGTTATTTTAGTGATTATTGCATCAGAATACGTAATTAGTACAGGCCCATTACTTTCCTCAACATCCATATTGTTCACAATGGCAATTAAACTCTGATCAAGAACTTTCCCAGATATATCAACACTATCAGTTGAAGTAGTTCCGCTTGGAATTAAAGGAAAGTTGAAATTTGCTATGATATCCTGATTTACTGAATTGATTAAAGTCATACTTACATTACTAACATCAGTAGGGAAGTTGTTTATCAAGTCAATAACTAACCAGCCTTTATGTAAAGTCATAGTCTCAAAATACTCACTTGTATTGATTCCAATAGTGTCATTTGACATCATGTTTGGCATAGCAGGAATAGCATTTGTACTGCCATCAGGAAAAAATATTGTACCTCCAGGAATTTGTGCAATTGCATCTCCAACTGATGCTGTGTCAGCAATAACTACATCATCAAAAATTACTGAATCTAAAGTTGTTGTTTTCTCTCCAAATTCTTCATCAATTTTAATAAGTGAATCATAGTTCATATCAATAAAGTTCTCTTCATAAACTAATGTTATAAAGCTATTATCATCTTCAGTAATATTTAATCCTGAATCAGGTAATAGATTGTTAATTGTCATGTTTGTATGAGCGATAGGAACAATCACATCAAGATCCCAAGTTAATTTTTCTAGCTCATGCTTACAAGCAAAAAGAAGGAGGGTAGTTAATGTAATAAATAGTATTTTCTTCATCTTACAAATATAGTTTAATAATTATACTTTCCTTTCCATAGGTTTTTAAGTCCTTCTCTAAACGCATTTTCTTTGCTGTTATTAGAAGGATCATAAATCATTTTTCCGCTTATTTCTTCTGGTAAAAACTCTTGCTTATCGGTAGGCTTGTTGTGGGAATAAATGTAATCTTTTCCGTAACCAAGTTCTTTCATTAGTTTGCTTGGTGCGTTTCTTAAATGTAAAGGAACAGTGAGATTTCCACTTTTTCTAACTTCATCCTGCGCTTCATTTATTGCCATATATGAGGCGTTGCTTTTTGGTGAACATGCTAAATAAATTACTGCTTGTGAAAGCGTAATTCTAGCTTCAGGGAACCCAATTACATTTACTGCTTGAAAGCAGTTGTTTGCAATAACTAATGCAGTAGGATTCGCATTTCCAATATCTTCTGATGCTAAGATTAATAATCTTCTTGCAATAAATTTCACATCTTCACCTCCTTCAATCATTCTAGCAAGCCAATAAACAGCTCCATTTGGGTCGCTTCCTCTTATTGATTTGATAAAAGCAGAAATTATATCATAATGTTGCTCTCCATTTTTGTCATAACGCACAATATTTTGTTGTGCCTTTTCAACTACTAAATCATTAGTAATAATAATTTTTTCATCATCTACTGAACTCACAACAAGTTCTAAAATGTTTAATAATTTACGAGCATCACCTCCTGAAATTTGCATTAATGATTCGGTTTCTATCAGTGTAATCTTTTGTTTTCTTAGTACTTCATCTTGTATAATTGCTCTTTCTAAAAGCTCTTGTAATTCTTCTTTTGATAAAGATTCTAAAACATAAACTTGAGAGCGAGAAAGTAAGGCAGAAATAACTTCAAAAGAAGGGTTTTCGGTTGTAGCGCCAATTAAGGTGATAACTCCTTTTTCAACAGCACCTAATAATGAGTCCTGTTGAGCTTTCGAAAATCTATGGATTTCATCAATAAATAAGATAGGAATATCTTTTCCGAATAATCCTAATGATGAGGCTTTATGAATTACTTCACGCACATCTTTCACTCCAGAGTTTATTGCAGAAAGAGTATAAAAAGGCCTCTAATTCCTTAGCAATTAGTTTGGATAAAGTTGTTTTTCCAACTCCAGGTGGGCCCCACAAAATCATGGAAGGAATTAGCTTGTTATTGATGGCTGTTTTAAGCGTTCCATTTTCACCAATTAAATGTTTTTGACCAATAACTTCAGAAAGTTTTCTTGGTCGTATTCTTTCGGCTAAAGGGATGTTTTGCATCTTAACAAATGCTTTTTATCAACCTCAATTTATGTGTGTGATTTCCAATTTCAGTATTAAAAACACCTTGTTGGTCAATTCTATCGATTCTTACTTTTCCTGAAGCATGGATAATGTGATTGTCCTCAAGAATAATTCCTACATGAGTAATTTTTCCTTCAGCATCATCAAAAAATGCTAAATCACCGGGTTCTGACTCTTCCACAAAACTCAAAGTTGTTCCTACTTCAGCTTGTTGGTAAGCATCTCTTGGTAAATCAACTCCTTGTAATCTATACACCATTTGAGTGAAACCAGAGCAGTCGATTCCTAGTGGTGAACGACCTCCCCATAAATATGGAGCGTTTAAATACATTAATGCATTTTCAACTAATTTATCTTTTTTAATAAATCCTGGAGTTGTTAATCCGTCAAATTGATACATCTCATTATTAATAAGTGCGTGACCGCTTTTGTAGGATGGTAATATGCTTCCAATAACAATTGGTTGATGATGAGTTTTTGTAATGATATCTAGTATATCAGTCGTGATTGTTGCAACTTCTTTATCAAGTTGTTTGTAAATATCTTCCTCAATTTCAATCCATTGTTTATTACATATCCAACCTTCATAACTATCATGTGCTAAACGAATTTTACTCCATTTTTTTCTAATTTCCAAAACCTTAAAGTGCTCACCAAAGATTACTTGATTAACCATTTCTGATTGATCAGCAGCTTCATTCCTCATAGGAACGATAGAAAGATTTGAAATTCCGTAATTCATTATACTAATTCAATTACTATTGCAGAGGCGCCACCACCTCCATTACAGATTCCAGCAGCACCAATTTTTCCATTATTTTGTTTCAAAACATTAATTAAAGTAACAATAATCCTTGATCCTGAACTTCCTAGTGGATGACCTAAAGAAACTGCACCACCATTTACATTTACAGTTGAGGCATCTAAGTCTAATATTTTCATGTTTGCAAGTCCAACTACAGAGAATGCTTCATTTAATTCATAATAATCAACATCTGAAGTTGATAATCCTGCTTTACCTAAAGCAATAGGTAAAGCTTTTGCAGGTGCAGTTGTAAACCACTCTGGTTCTTGTGCGGCATCCGCATAGCCCCTAATTTTAGCAAGAGGGGTAATGTTTAATTCAGCAGCTTTTTCAGCACTCATCAAAACTAGGGCAGAAGCTCCATCATTTAAAGTAGATGCATTTGCTGCCGTAATTGTTCCTTCTTTAACAAATACTGGTCGTAATGCAGGGATTTTCTCCATTCTTACATTTTTATATTCTTCATCTTCAGAAATAATTAAAGCATCTCCTCTTCTTTGCGGTACTTCAACAGGAACAATTTCATTAGCAAATTTTCCATCTTTCCATGATTGTGAACTTCTGTTATATGATTCAATTGCAAAGGCATCTTGTTCCTCACGACTAAACTCCATTTCTTTAGCGCAAGTTTCTGCACAAACACCCATATGAACTCTTCCGTAAACATCCGTTAATCCATCCTTTACTAAACCATCAATCAGCTTCATATCACCCAATTTTTGTCCAGTTCTGCTTTTATCCATATAATGAGGAACACTTGACATATTTTCCATTCCACCNGCAATAACAACATCATTATCTCCACTTAAAATTGTTTGTGCAGCAATCATAATTGATTTNATCCCTGATGAACATACTTTATTGATTGTAGTNCAAGGTACATCTTTAGAAAGNCCTGCAAAAATTGCAGCTTGCCTTGCAGGAGCTTGTCCTAAATTTGCTTGCAAAACATTTCCCATAAATACTTCATTAACAATTCTATTGTCTATACCTGCTTTTTCCATAGCTCCTTTTATTGCTNNTGACCCTAGCTTTGTTGCTGATACTGATGATAAACATCCTCCAAAACTTCCCATTGGAGTTCGTACAGCTGACACAATTACTACTTCTTTCATTATATAAATTTTTAGATTTTTAGATTTGGTGCGAATTTAGGTAAATTATACTTATTTTCGCTATTGATATTAAAGTCAATATGAAAAATATATTAATAAAAATTAGAGACAATCACGAACAAATTTTTCGTGTTAGTTTATTTCTTTTAACTCTAGCATTAATTGTTTATGCTTTTCCAAGACAAGCTAAGTTTAAATATGAGTTTACAAAAGGTAAACCTTGGATGCATGAAACAATAATTGCTCCATTTGATTTCTCAATTCTTAAATCAGTTGAAGAAATTGAAAGTGAGAAGGATATTATTAATAAACAACATGCTCCTATTTTTAATTTTAATGATGCAATATTTGAAATTAAAGCTGAGGAATTTGTGAATTTATTTGAGGATAAATGGTCGTTAGATAAAAAAATACAAAAAGATTTAAAATTTACGTTTTCTAATATTTTTAAGCTAAAAAGCGCAAGAAATAATACAAAAAAACATGATTTAGTCAATTTTGGTTTCAATAAGTTGCAGGAAATTTATTCAAAAGGAATTATTCAACAAAATTTAGATAATTCTCATGGATCACAAGTATTGCTTAAAAAAGGATCATTAGCAGAAAAAAGAGATATTATTGATTTTTATACCATAAATTCTGCTGCTAATGAAATTAATTTGATGGATAAATTATCAGAGAAAGAGTTTGCTTTTATTGTTCCTTTATTGTTAGCTTCATTGGAGCAGAATATTATTTATGATAAAATTTCAAGTGATGAGCTTTTACAAAGTGAATTAAATAGTATTAATATTTCTCAAGGTTTAATTATTGAAGGACAGATTATTGTAAATAAAGGTGAAATTGTAAATTCAGATAGATATCAAAAATTACTATCGTTAAAAGAAGATTTTGAAGGTGCCGAATGGAATAGGACATCTTACTATTTAGTTCTTTTTGGTCAGATTATTTTGGTTGGAATATCATTATTAATTCTCTTTCTTTTTTTAAGACAATACAGACTAGAGATAATCACAAATACAACTAGAATAAGTATGATATTATCCTTAATTGTAATAATGGTTTTGCTTTCTGCTTTAATATTAAGGATTAATTCTGCTTACCTTTATATACTGCCATTTTGTATCTCACCAATTATTTTAAAGGCATTTTTTGATAATAGAGTTGCTCTTTTTGTTCACCTTATTACAACATTAGTTATTGGGTTTATTGTTCCTAATGGTTTTGAGTTTGTTTTCTTACAATTAATTGCAGGAATTATCTCGATTCTTACTGTGCTTAAAATGTATAAAAGAGCACAGCTATTTATTTCAGTTGGAAAAGTGATAGGAGTTTATTTTCTTGTTTATATAGCATTATCTGTTATACATGATGCATCATTTTCCGGTATTGAACTATCTATTTTGGTAAAGTTTGCAATTAGCGGTGCATTAACCTTATTTGCTTATCCAATTATTTTCTTATTTGAAAAGATTTTTTCATTAGTTTCCGATATTTCACTTTTAGAATTATCAGATACAAATAGTCCTTTATTAAGAAGATTGTCTGAAGAAGCACCAGGTACTTTTCAGCATTCCTTACAAGTAGCAAATTTAGCTGAAATGGGAGCACTTGAGATAGGAGCAAATGCAATGTTAACTAGGGCAGGAGCAATTTATCATGATATTGGAAAATTACAAAACCCTATGTATTTTATTGAAAATCAAAGTTCTAATTTAAATCCTCATGACGAAATTGAGTTTGATGAAAGTGCAGAAATAATTATTAGCCATGTCTTAGATGGTATTGAAATTGCAAAAGAGAACAACTTACCTGATGAGTTAATTGATTTTATAAGAACACACCATGGAACAACAACTGTACAACATTTTTACAAGCAATTTATTGCTGATTTCCCTGAGGAAGAAGTAGATATTAAAGATTTTACATATCCAGGCCCTAAACCTTATTCCAAAGAAACTG
>JGI20156J14371_10004283_pt1 | contig 10366 bp, 9 predicted proteins | sample COG_06_FD_14371 | JGI IMG/M metagenome (IMG submission 14371) | reverse complement strand
GCCTGATGCAAAAACTCAGCGATGCGGCGGCGGTCAATGGGTTATCGGCGATAAAGCTGGCAAGCGGTGCTGGTCATGATACGGCGCATTTGTCACGTTTTGCACCGGCGGCCATCATCTTTATCCCGTGCCGTGATGGGCTAAGCCATTGTCCTGAGGAATTTACCAGCAATGAAGCCATCGCCAAAGGCGCATTGGTTCTGACAAGCTGTGTTCTGGCGCTTGCCGAAAAGCCGTAACATGCGACGGTTCAGCAATAGGAATTAGGCTTCATCATTCAAATGACATGCGGAAAAATGCGCTGGTGCAATTTCGCGTAATACCGGTTTTTCGGCTTTGCATCGAGGCGTTGCAAATTTACATCTTGGATGGAAATGGCAACCCGTTGGCGGTGACAGCGGTGATGGGATTTCCCCGCTAATTGGCTCATATTGACGTTTGCCAACCTCAAGCCGTGGGACCCCTGCAAGAAGCGCTTGCGTATAGGGATGGTTTGGCTGCTTGACAAAGGTTTCAATCGGCGCCGTTTCGACAATCCGGCCAAGATACATCACGATCACCCGATCTGAAATATGCTCGATCACGCCGATATCATGGCTGATAAAAAGATAGGTCAGATCAAAGCTATCTTTTAAATCAACAAAAAGATTAATGATCTGCGCCTGAATCGATACATCAAGTGCGGCAATTGATTCATCGCAAACCAGAAATTCAGGCGAAACGGCAAGCGCACGCGCAATGCCAACACGTTGCCGTTGCCCGCCGGAAAACTGATGCGGATATCGTTCAAGCGTATCTGGATCAAGCCCGACCCGTTGCAGCATTTCAATGGCAAAGGCGCGCTTTTCCGATGGCGCAATTAATTTGTGATGGATTGGCGCTTCGGTAATGATGTCAATGACACGTTTTCGCGGATTCAGCGATGAAAACGGATCCTGAAAAATCATCTGTGTCCGCAAAGCATCCGGAATATCCGTGTTTTTAGCCTGCGTCACATCAAAAAAAACCTGCCCGTTTGTTGGAGGTAAAATACCAGCAATCATGCGACCAAGGGTTGATTTGCCGCATCCTGATTCGCCAACAACGCCAACAATTTCACCTTTGAAGACGGAGAAGGATACATCATCAACAGCATGCACCACTTCTTCACGATAATTCTGCCCAAGCCGGTTTAGCAGCTTGGCCACCATATCAAGTGACTTGGTAAANTCGCGTGATAGATTTGATACGGTCAAAAGCGGCGTCATGCCCTGTCTCCTGCAGCGATATTGTGGCATCGAACCAGCCGACCATCTTTGGTGCTTGTGGCATCTGGATTGGTGCTGGTGCAGATATCGCTAACCAGATTACATCGGTTCTGAAACGCGCAACCCGTTGGCAGATTCATCATTGATGGCACCATGCCTTCGATCTGCTGCAAGGGCTGGCCGCGCCGGTTTTGCCCTGGCACACTGCCAAGCAGGCCCTTAGTATAAGGGTGCATNGGTGCGGCAATTACATTGGCATTTGCCCCTTGTTCAACTATACGGCCAGCATACATAACACATATGCGCTCGGCGATCCCGGCAACAACCGCAAGGTCATGAGTAATCCAGAGCAACGCGGTTTTTGTTTCTTGGCACAAACGCTGCATTTCATGGATCACCTGTCCCTGAATGGTAACGTCAAGCGCGGTTGTCGGTTCATCGGCGATGATAAGATCAGGTCGGTTTAACATTGCAATGGCAATTGAAACACGTTGGCGCATGCCGCCAGAAAATTGGTGCGGATAGGCACGAAGCCGTTCATCTGGTGATGAAATGCCAACAAGCCCCAGCGCATCGCGGGCGCGGGCGTGGGCATCAACCTTGCTGACGCTACTGTCATGCGAGAGAATGGTTTCAACCATCTGTGTTTCAATGCGCAAAACCGGATTTAGCGTCATCATCGGATCTTGAAAAATCATTGCGATTCGGTTGCCGCGATAGGCCTGCATTTCGGCTGGTGATAATTTTGCAAGATCCTGCCCTTTGAACAGGATCTGCCCACCAACAATTTGCCCAGGCGCATCAACAAGTCCCATGATCGAAAAGCCGGTGATTGATTTTCCCGAGCCAGACTCGCCAACAAGCCCAACAATTTCTCCAGATTTAATCTCGAGGCTAACGCCATCCACAGCTTTCAGAACGCCAGCTTTCGTGAAAAAATGCGTTTGTAAATCTTTGATCTGTAGAATTGGATCCACGGTGCACCTCATCGTTGCAAACGTGGGTTAAAGATGTCGCGGAGCTGATCGCCAACAAGGTTGATTGACACGATTGTGATTAGCAATGCGATGCCCGGAAAGATACTGATCCAGTAATCACCAGAATACATGAATTCAAATCCATTACCAATCAAGAGACCAAGCGATGGTTCAGTGATTGGCAGGCCAAGACCAAGAAAGCTGAGGGTCGCTTCGAGCGAGATTGCATGCGCAGTTTGTAATGTGCCTACTACAATCAAAGGCGCCAGACAGTTTGGCATGATGTGATGTAAAATGATCCTTCGGTCGCCAAGAGCCAGACATTGCGCTGCTTCGACATACTCTTTGTTCTTCTCAACAAGAGCGCTGGCACGTGCGGCGCGGGCGTAATAAGCCCATTGCACTAGTACCAGCGCGATAATGGTTTTCTCTACCCCTTTGCCAAAAACGGCCAGAATAATCAGTGCCATCAGAATTGATGGGAAGCTTAGCTGAATGTCAACAATCCGCATTGTTAGGGTTTCAAACCGGCCGCCGAAGTAAGCTGCTGACAGCCCAACTGCTGCGCCGATCACTAGCGCAACTACTCCCGAAAATGCCCCGACACCGAGGCTCACTCGAAGCCCATAAAAAATCGCCGAGAGCATATCGCGCCCTGCGCCATCCGTGCCTAGCCAATACACGTTACCTTCAAAATCTTCTGATCCAGGCTCGAGGCGGCTGTTCATTATATCAACGCTTGCCAAGTCATAAGGATTTGTTGGCGATACAAATGGCGCAAAAACCGCAATAAATAAAATTACCAAAAATACAAAAAGTGCACCAACAGCGGTTGGGCTTTCGCAAAAGTCAGACCAGAATTTTTGCCATCCTGACGCTGGTATGGCGCCTGTGGTGGTTGCAGCTTTACCTGCCATTAGCTTACCCCTTTAATGCGAACCCTGGGATCAAGGACTGAATAAAGAATATCCACGATCAGATTCAAGGTGACAAAAATCAAGACGATGATCATCAGATAGGCGACTACAATTGGCCTATCTAGGTTATAGATTGCATCAATAATTAGCTTGCCCATGCCCGGCCAGGCAAAAACCGTTTCGGTTACTGTTGAAAAGGCAATCAGAGATCCGAATTCAAGTCCAATGACCGTGACAATGGGGATCATGATATTTTTCAGCAGATGTACCCGGATAATTTTTGTTTCGCTGAGGCCCTTGGCGCGTGCAAATTTGATGTAATCCTGCAAGATTACTTCGCGGGTACCAGCGCGCGCCAGCCGGATCACCGATGATAGTTTGAATAAGGCGAGATTGAAGGCCGGCAGGAATATGTGCGACAGCCCGTCAAGGGTAAAGATGGAGCTGGTAATGCCAAAATAGGTAGCAACATCGCCCCTGCCAGTTGAGGGTAGCCAGCCCAGATGTACGGAAAAGAACATAATCAAAATAATGCCAACCCAGAATGTTGGCATTGAAAATCCTAAAATTGAACCAGCCATAATAGTGCGGCTAATTTTGCTATGCGGTTTTAAACCTGCGTAAACACCAAGTGGAATTCCAAAGGAGATAGCAATCAACAATGAAAATAGTGCTAACTCCATTGTGGCTGGCATACGCTGGATAATTAATTTTAATGCTGGTTCGCCGAATACGAATGATCGCCCCAGATCACCTTGAAAGGCGTTGACCATAAAATACCAATATTGTTCAGCCACAGGACGGTCTAGTCCAAGATCACGAATTACACGCTCAATCTCAAGTTGATCGGCTTCAGGGTTGATCAACATATCAACCGGATCGCCAACAAGGTTAACGCCAACAAATACGATCAATGACATCACAAGTAATACAATGATGCTTTGCAAAGACCGTCTTAAAATAAAGGCTGTCATTTAGTCACCGAGCGTGTCAAAGGCAACCTCACCTACCCAGACTATAAATAAAAGGTAGGTGAGGTCGCTTGTTTAAGAAGAATTAGGTGCTGTTCCTAATTTGCGCTAAGCCCCATTACGATTGTGCGTTCATCTGTGCGTGGCTGATATTTGAAGCCAGCTTTTGCTGCCCAGGTATTCACCTGATAATGCATTGGAATCACACCGTAATTTTCACCAACAGCCTTTTCTGTTGCGGCGGCAAGCAATTTACCCCGCGCATCAGCGTCAACTGTTGCTAGTGCTTTTTGAACAAGTGTATCAACCGCAGGGTCCGAATGACGACCACGGTTTGCCGCACCCATTCCCTTTGACTTGTCATAGGTATGAAGCAGAGCTTTTAGTGGTGATGATGCTTCACCAGATCCAGCACCCCATCCAAGCAGCATGAAGCTAAATTCAGGTGATTTGTCTGGTCCACCACGCGATGCGCGACCAAAGTAAACTGCCTTTGTCATGGTCTCAACACTGGCCTCAATACCAACACGGTTTAACATCTGTGCCAAAGCTTCGGCTATTTTGGCGTCGTTGATGTAACGGTCATTTGGTCCATGAATGACCATCTTAAAGCCATCTGCATAACCAGCTTCAGCCATCAGCTTTTTTGCCATTTTTGGATCATACGGATCAGGTTTCATATTCGGTGAAACACCATGAAACCCTGCTGGCAACAATTGCCCTGCCGGTACGGCAATACCTTCCATGACGCGCTCAACAATGGCATCACGGTTGATTGACAAGGAAATGGCCTTACGAACTCGAGCATCCATCAACGGGTTTTTGATTGGGCCACCATCTTTTGCTTTGATGTGAGGAGAGTCTTCGCGGAACTGATCCATATGCAAATAGATAACCCGGTTTGATGGGCCGCTGCTGAGCTGAACAGATTTATCCTTTTTCAGCCTGGCCACATCTAGGGGCGGCACATTATCAATAAAATCGACATCGCCGGCTAATAGAGCGGAAATTCGCGCGGGACCGGATTTGATTGGCTTGAAAGTCACTTTGTCAAATGCCGCTTTTGTGCCGTGATAATCGTCATAACGCTGAAGAACAATACGGTCGCCCGGCACCCATTCAACAAATTTGTAAGGGCCGGTGCCAATGGTTGCTTTGCCGCTATTATAATCTTCGGTTTTGGCACCCTTGCCCGCCTTTGCTGAGATTATTTTTACTGTAGTCATGTCATTTGGCATCAACGGATACGGTTTTGCCGTTTTGATATGAATTGTGTGGTCATCAATTTTTGAGAAGGTCTTGCCCTTGAGATAGGTCACAAAGCTTGATGGAGAGTTTGGCACATTCTGCGCCCGCTCAGCAGTAAACAGAACATCATCGGCGGTAAACGGGCTGCCATCATGCCATTTGACGCCCTGGCGGAGCTTAAATTCCCAAGTTGTTTCATCAACTGGTTTCCAAGAAACTGCTAGATCTGGAAAATGTTGTTGGTTCTCGTCACTACCAACTAAAGCTCCAAAAACATGCGTTGCAAATCCGTTATTTGGACCAAGGTTGTGGTAATGCGGGTCAATCGAGCTTGGCTCTGACTGCAAGCCAACGCGTAGGTCAGCTGCATTTGCCGCAAACGACAAACCGATCGCTGCAATGCCAATAGTAATCATACGTGTAAGTTTCATGCATCCCTCCCATTTTGATAATTTTTACGGCGTAAATTCAGTGCCGATGAAAATTAGTCTGTTACATTGTNGAATATTTGTCTACATATGAAATGCGAGTTTATTTTAAATGTGGGCTTGAAAAATATGAANAAAAATCAACNNCTTATGGATTTTTTGCCACCATTGTCTAACTTTTGGAATGAAAAAAGTGGTACGTTTACATCATACCGAATCAATCAATCACAGGTTGAAAGCACCGAACGTCCTGCTTTGGTCTTTCTGCATGGATTTAATGGCAGCAGCAAGAGTTGGGCCTGCCAATTTGGCCATTTTACCAGTCAAACGGTCATTGCCATTGATGCCCCTGGTTTTGGTGAGTCACAATCTATTGACGGCGGTATGGTTGCAATCGCTGATGAGGTTGCCGCACTGATTACCAGCCTTGTCACTGGTAAGGTCGTTATCATTGGTCACTCAATGGGCGGTATGCTGGCGCAGGTTTTGGGCGCAACCCATCCAGACATATGCCAAGCGATCATTCTGTCCTGCACGCATAAAGGACGGGCGCAGCCGGTTGGCTCACCACTTGGAGCGGCGGTGCAGGAGCGAATCCAGCAACGCGAAGTGATGGATGATGCGTCTTATGGCGCGCTTCGGGTTGGCAAGATGCTGTCGGGAAAAATTGATCCGCAAATGATGGCGTTTTTGGCGGCTATCGCTGGTGAAATCCGCGTTGAGGGTATCCGTTGTGGTGGCTTTGCGATGCAATATCTCGATACAAGCCCATTTCTTGATAAAATCACTGCGCCGGTTGCTATTTTTACCGGCGGCGATGATGTGGTGGTGAAACCGGGTGCCGCCGCCGCATTAAAAGCGAGTTTGCCGCAAGCGCACCATTGGTTGCTGGCAAATGTCGGTCATGCGCCCTATTGTGAAGATGCCTCCAGCTTCAACGCCGCCATCGAAGCGTTTCTTGAAAAAGCTTTTGCTCGATAAAAGGCTCACATGGTAAGATAGATGAACGCTTTTACGTTACGGCCATTTGTCATTTATTTTTTGACAAACTCATTGTCACTGCTTGGCACATGGATTCAAAAAGTGGGTCTTGGCTGGTTGACGTGGCAGATTACCGAATCCACTTTCTGGACAAGTTTTGTGTCGATTGCTTTGATGGCACCGGTTGGCATCATTGGGCCATTTATTGCTGTTTATGCTGAAAGCTGGGATATGCGGCGCGCCTTTCTGATTACAAAAATCCTGATGATGCTTGTCAGTTTCGTGATCTTTGCCCTGCAATATTTTGACCTGCATAATCTGCATAGTTTGATTATAACATCGCTTGCCCTTGGCCTGCTCAGTGCTGTTCATCACCCAATTCGGCTGGTGTTTATCTCGATTGTGGTGCCGCGCCCTTACCTTGCCAGTGCCATCGGGTTGAATTCGGTTTCATGGAACATGTCACGCGTTGTTGGCCCGGGGCTGTCCGGCTTTGCGATTGCGATCCTTGGCCTTGCAACCACATTTGGAATTGCGTTTATTCTTTATGCGCCGNTGATCGTGGCCTTGGCGCTNTTGCCACTTGAACCGCGTGCCAAGGCAAAGCCAAATGCCGACCGGTTTTTTCAAAANTTGCGAGATGGCGGCAAGGTGGCTTTGCAAACACCAATTATTTTTACCGCTCTATGTATGGTGGCCTTGAATAGCTTTCTGGTTCGCGGTGTTTTGGAAATTCAGCCTGCGATCATTGGCCAGATTCTTGGCGGCGAAAGTCAGGCCTTAGCGACAGCTACGGCCGCTGCTGGTGTTGGCGCTTTGCTGTCGTCAGGCTGGATTGGGCTTGGCAAATTGTCACCAGATTTTATCCAGCGTTGCTTATGGCCAATGCTTGCCATCGGCATTATCGGAACGGCCTGTCTAAATCTGACAAGCACGATCATTCCGATGAGTTTGATTTTTGTGCTAACCGGCTTCACCGCCACGGTTGCGGGCATTGGTGCACAGACATTGATCCAGCTTAAGGTGGAAGAAGATTACCGTGCACGGGTTATGACTTGGTGGTCGAGTGTTTCGTTTGGTAGCCTAACAGTTGGCGGGATCCTCATCGGGTTTTTTGGCGACCTGATGCCCATTGGAGATGGGATTCTCTTGGTAATGATACCAGGAGGGTTGCTCGCCATTTTGGTTCTGGTCAAATTGCCGTTGTCGCGCTGGACAGCCTGACATGCTACCACCTCTTCGCTGGTTGCCTGTGCAGCAAATAGCAATGGTAAAATCTTTTAGGGGCAAGCCTTGTTTGAACGTATGATTGACGCGTACGACGGGTGTAAAAGCGATTGCAAATCCATTAGCCGGTGGGCAATTGAGGTGCTTTAGGCAGCACATAATTATCAGGGAGATACGGCGGTTGAGGAAAAGTGATCCAGTTTCAATCTGGGATATTACCGCAGCTGAAACTGAGCCAAATCAAACTAGTGCCGTCGGGGGGAAGGTTGATGTCGCTATTGTTGGTGGTGGGTTTACCGGCCTTTCAACCGCTTTGCATTGTGCCGAAAAAGGCCTTTCATGTCATGTTATCGAAGCTAATCATATTGGGTTTGGCGGGTCAGGACGCAATGTTGGTCTGGTGAACGCTGCAGCTTGGCTACCGCCACAGGATGTTCTCAAAATACTGGGTGAAGATTATGGCAACCGATTCATAAATCGGTTTAGTAGTGCGCCAGAGTATGTATTTTCTCTGATTGAAAAGTACCAGATTCAATGCAACCCAACCCGAACTGGAACGATTCATGCTGCGGATGGGCCAGACGGGCTTGATGATTTGATTGCGCGCAAGGCAGCATGGGATAGGCTTGGTGAGCCGGTTGATTTGTTGTCGCGTGATGAGGCAGCATCACATATTGGCAGTACGGCTTTTTATGGAGCTCTTCTTGATCACCGTGCTGGAACTATTAATCCCATGGGCTATTGCCGTGGTCTTGCCCGAGCGGCGCTTGCGGCTGGTGCTTTGATAAGTACGGGTACGACCGTGAAAGAATTAAAGCACGAGGCTGGTCTATGGCAGGTGGTTACAAACAAGGGTGCGCTGATGGCGCGTCATGTTATTCTAGGAACCAATGCCTACACTGATGAATTATGGCCCGGGCTAAAACATAGTTTTACTATGATTCATTATTTTCAACTTGCCACAAGCCGGATGAGTGATCGGATTAAACATATTTTGCCATATCGGCAGGGGCTATGGGATACCGGAAAAATAATGTTAAGCCTTCGACGCGACCATACGGACCGGCTGATTATAGGCTCGATGGGACATTTGATGGGTTCGCATCATGGTGGAGTCTCATACCGATGGGCACAAAAACAGCTTGATCGCATTTTTCCTGATCTTGGGCCTGTTATGTTTGACGAGGCATGGAATGGCCAGATTGCGATGACACCAGATCACTTGCCTTATATATACAAGCTTGCGGATAACCTCTTCACGCCAATTGGCTACAATGGCCGTGGCATTACAACCGGAACGGTTTTTGGTCAGGCGCTTGCGGGACTGTTAACTGGTGATTGTGCGACTACATTGCCGATCCCAGTATCGACAATGCGTCGAGTTAGATCTGCGCCTGTGATGTCCCGCTTTTATAAGCTGGCCTTTGCTGCCAACCAATGGATCAAAAGTTTCTAATAGGCTGACGTTATAGCCAATCTGGATGCGATGAAAACGGTCNTTCAACCTACTAAGCTTTGCCATCTANGCTGATGGTGGGCAACTTGGTACAGCTGGCACTCGCTAACGTGCAGAAAAATAGTCCAATGGATGCGCTAGCTTGTTTGTTCGACCTCAAACTCACCAGTCATAATTTTTTCAAATTTTTCGAAAAACGCCTTAGACAGTTTTTTGGCTGTGCTGGTAATCAGGCGGCCGCCAAGCTGGGCGATTTTGCCGCCGGTTTCCGCTTTTGCGCTGTAATGAAGAATGGTGGTCTCGCCATCTTCGGTCAAGGTTACATCAGCGCCGCCCTTGGCAAATCCGGCAAGGCCACCTTCGCCTTCGCCCGATAAACTAAAGCCATCAGGTGCCTTGGATTGGTCAAGCATGACTGTGCCGTTGAATTTGGCTTTTACAGGCCCGATTTTCAAAGTGACCTTGGCAACAAGCTTGGTATCGGATTCGCGCTCAAGTGATTCGCATCCCGGAATACAGGCTTTGAGGATTGCGATATCATTCAACGCCGCATAGACCTCGGCACGAGGAGCAGGGATCGTAATCTCGTCAGCTATTTCCATCATATTTTCCTTGGTGATAATAGGCGGTGATAATCGGTGGTGATGCGTATTGACACGCTAAGATATAGGCCGACTAAATGGTGACTTCAACAAATAAACGGATAAACCACCCCTTGTGGTTAGGTCCTTTGGCAAGCAAGGACAAAGCGGGATGACCGGCACAATCCTGAATATCACGTCAAAGGCACCAAACCTGCGGCGGGCAGGTTCAGTGTGAATTTTGACAAACTGGATCAGGAATATCTAGCCAACAATATTGAAATCTGGCCCATAGGGATAGCCGGTAATATTGTCATTACCATCATTATTGAT
>JGI20156J14371_10004279_pt1 | contig 10370 bp, 6 predicted proteins | sample COG_06_FD_14371 | JGI IMG/M metagenome (IMG submission 14371) | reverse complement strand
CAGATCAAAAACGATTCTTCCTTAGAAGTCTTTTTATTACCTTACCAACAACAAGGCAAAGGGAACGTATATATTGATAGTATTTGGTTTGACACGCCAATCCGAAAAACAGCTAGTGAAGAAAATATTTTTGCCAGAGTTATCAATAATACAAACTCTCCTATAGAGTTGAAAATCGAATTATCCATTAATGCAGCCATACAAGGATTTGGAAACTTTACGATTGCAGAAAACTCTTCAAGCAACTGTATCGTGCCATTTACAGTTGCTCAAAACGGAATGCAGCATTGCAAACTCTACTTAACCGAGTACCCTGACCCAGATATGCTTTTTGACGATGAATACTTCTTCTCTTATAATATAGAAAATAAAGTCAGTGTTCTTCAGCTAGTTGAAAAGGAAAACACGAATGATACGCTAGGGTACCTAGGTAATCTTTTTAATATGAACGATCTCTTTCGATTTACTTCAAAGAGCTTAAATAACCTTGATTTTTCTACACTTAATCAGTATGATTTCATCATCACTAAAGGACTTACAGATATCTCGACAGGGCTTTCGTCCGAATTAATTAACTACACCAACCAAGGAGGTAGTCTTCTGGTGTTTCCATCCTCTACTATTAATTTAGATACCTACAAAAATTTCTTACAAAGGATTTCCGGCTGCAACCTAATAGCCCTAGACACTGGAAGCACGAGAGTTTCTTATCTTAATGTAGAACACCCTATTTACAAAGATGTTTTTGATAAACTTCCTAATAATGTTGATTTACCAAAAGTTAATCAGTATTATGTGATATCGTTTGCTAACTCCTCAGGAACAGAATATTTAATGAACCTTCAAAATGGCAATTCGTTTTTAAGTTCAACCAAAGTAAATAAAGGTAACTTTTACTTCTGCTCTACTCCATTAACCAAGGAAGCATCTAGCTTTCCTAAGCATGCATTATTCGTAGCGTCTTTGTTAAGGATTGGAGAATTTAGTCAACCGAGCTCTACTCTATCTTACACCATTGGAAAAGACAACGCTATTGTCTTTCAGGAAGTAGGTACTGACTTAGAAAAAGTAACGATAAAATCAACTACCGAAGAAATGGAATTTATTCCTGAAATTAGAAAGGTTAAAAATGAAACGAACTTATTACTCTATGATCAAATAAACGCTTCAGGACACTATAATATTATGTATAATTCTAATCCCATTGGAGGATTTAGTTTTAACTACGACAGAACCGAATCGGATTTTAGTTTTTATACAACTGAAGAATTATCTGAATTACTCGCTAAATCTCCAATCGGAAATCAAGCTAAAATAATAGAGGGAGCAGATGGGGCTTCATCTGTTAATGTTAATGAACTCGTACAAGGAAAACAATATTGGTGGCAATGTATACTGCTAGTGCTAATACTACTGGGATTAGAAATAGTTATCGCTAGATTATGGAAATGATATTTAAAATTAAAGGACAATGAAAATTTTAATTAAAGCAGCAAAAGTTATCGATCCAAATTCTTCATTTAATGGAAAAATCATTGATGTTTTCATTGAAGAAGGAATCATCAAAAATATCGGAAAAAACTTATCTGAGATTGCAGACAAGGTTATTGAACAGGAAAACTTACATATCTCTCCTGGCTTAATGGATATGCACGCAGAATTTTGCGAACCAGGATTGGAATACAAAGAGGATTTAATCTCAGGAGCAAATGCTGCAGCAAAAGGAGGATTTACTTCGGTGGCAATTATGCCAAACACTACTCCTACCCGTTCTTCAAAAACAGACATTGAATTTGTGAAGTCAAAAACACAAAACCACATTGTAGATGTTTTATCAATTGGAGCACTAAGTCACAACTTAGAAGGAAAGGAATTAGCCGAAATGTTTGACATGAAGCAAGCGGGAGCGGTTGCATTCTCAGACAATAAGAAAGCAATTAAGAGCTCAGGACTAATGTCTAGAGCTTTACTCTATGCAAAAAACTTTGATGGACTAGTAATTAGCTTTGCTAACGACGAAAGTCTTTCTCACGGAGGACAAATGCACGAAGGAGAAGTAAGCACCTCGTTAGGACTTGAAAGCATTCCTACCCTATCAGAAGAACTACAAATTTCAAGAGATTTGTTTCTCACTTCATACAACGAATCTAAAATTCACTTTTCTACCATTTCTACTGCAAATTCTGTAGCAATGATTAAAGAAGCAAAAAATGAAGGAATAAATGTCACTTCTGAAATTGCGGCACACCAAATTGCTTTAACAGATAAAGCCCTCGTAGGGTTTGATTCAAATTATAAGACATTGCCGCCGCTAAGAGAAGATATAGACTCAGAAGCCCTCATTGAAGGTTTAATAGACGGAACAATAGATATCATTGTATCGGATCATACACCGCAAGACATAGAATGTAAACAAAAGGAATTCGGCTTAGCAGAATTTGGAATCATTGGATTACAAACTGCCTTTCCGATTGCATGCACGCACTTAGAAAAACATATTGGATTGGAAGGAATTATACAAAAAATGGCCATTAATCCAAGAACTGTTTTACAACTGGACGTTCCTGTTATAGACAAAGAATTTTCCGCAAACATTACACTTTTCAATCCAACAAAGAAATGGACTTTGACAAAGGAAATGATTGTTTCTAAGAGCGCAAACACGCCTTTTATCGGAACTGAATTTACCGGGAAAGTTTTGGGAATCATCCATAATGGAGCAATTGATTTTGATTAAAAATAAAGAAAAGCATAATTTTCATTTTTATTAATAAGTTTTTTTTATTTTTGCACACCCAAACAAAGGAATACTTCTTAAAATTGGGCCAGTAGCTCAGCTGGATAGAGCACCTCCCTTCTAAGGAGGCGGTCAAAGGTTCGAATCCTTTCTGGCTCACTAAACGGGACAGTTTCATTTTTTTTGAAAACTGTCCCTTTTTTTTTCGCCCTTCCCCTTTCCTACCAAACCTTTATTACGTAGCTTAGCCAGAACGTTATAGGTAATTAAAAAATGTCAGACACAAATAACCCATACAACCCGTTATTTCTTATTGACTACCACAATAAAGAGACCTTCCATAGTAAGTTGATCAAGCTTTTTTTAGATGTTAATAACAGCGAAGGGGGTGACGATTTTGAGTATCAAAACATTAAGAACTTCATTGGTTTACTCAATCGTAAAATTGATTTACAAAATAGTAAAAGACCATCGGTTGATTATTTGATGCGAGACGAGTTTTTAAGTATACATAATGAGCTTTGTATAGAAATGGAAACTCAAGATGGTCAAACTAACAATTATCTTGATGTGTACATAAATTATGGATCTACAGTTATTGTTATTGAAAATAAAATTGACGCGAAGGAAGGAGTGATGCAAGTTGCTCGGTACCTAAAATGGCTAAACGAAGGTGATTTAAATAACATAGATGATACGAATAAACATCTAGTTTATTTGACAATCGATGGGAGTGATCCATCTCCAGTTACGGAGAAGGTAATTAGACAGTTAGGTTACAAAGAAGATGAAATACAGAGTAAGTACGAAAAATTGAACCAATTAAGAAAACAGTCTTTGATTTGTGTTTCTTGGCCTGAGTTAATTGAGGTATTTAGCAAGGAACAGGCTCTAATTAATGATGATTACAAAAGTTGTTTTTACAAAGCAATATTTAACCACTTTAAATTAAATTTCATGATTGAAAATGATAACAATAAACAAGTTCTAAAATGGTTTTATGGAGAAGGAAATATAGAACCCAGCCCCGTAAACCTTAAAATTATTAAGCAATACTTTAATCAATGCGTATACCAAACAACATTGGATTTCTTTCAAGACTTAAATAATTGGATGAGTGAAAAAGGATACACAACTTCAGGAAAGCCGCTAAAAAAATCACCCCCAAAAAAAGATGATTGTGGATGGGTATATCAAGTTTATCAAAAAGAAGGTCTTAGTTGTGATTTAATTATTTATCGTCACACTTGGCTCGGAATATTTCCTGGGGCAAAAAGTGGACGGAATTTAGACGACAATCATTTTAAAATTGAGTTTACAGCTGGAAAAAACCAGAAAGATACATTACAACAAGTTAAATTATTTGGGATTGGGACAATAAAAGACGACAAAGAGTTTCGTGTTATTGATAAACAAGCTATCGATAAAAATATCAATCTTGCTTCAACTAAGTCGAACAGTTTAGAAAAAATAGAAAAGAAATTAAATGAAATTGAAAAAAGACTAAAACAAAAAAATGAAACCAATCTGGATTTTTGATATTGAGATCATTAATGATGTATTCCTGCTGGCAATCATGTTCTAATGAAAAGAGCCTATTCTTTAAAAGATACATAGAAATGATTGACAGCCCATTTGGCGGATATAGAAAACATAAAAGCGTTTTGAATGATTATGAAAAATTAATTATATTTTAATTAATCTTGTTATGATGAAAGAAAACAATAAAATAACATTTACCAACAAACCCTAAACTGCATTAAAAACGTAGCTTAGCCGGAACGTAGGTAATTAAAAGTGAAAAATTGAAGTTTAGTTAGATTGAATACATAAAAAGTTGAAATAAATGTTTTGCAAACAACATTAATTTGCTTTAAAATATTATTAAAAAGCTAAATAATAGAAAAAAATATAGTATGAATTGGGATAATAAGGAAGACGTTTTATCAGTAGTAGCGATAAATCCAAACACTTTGAAATATGCATCTGAAAGATTAAAAGATGATAAACAGCTAATTCTAATAGCAGTAAGTTTAAACTCAAATACTTTAGAATATGCTTCTGAAAGGTTAAAGGATAATAAAGAAATAGTTTTAACATGTGTAACTAAATATGGAAAGGCTTTGAGACATGCTTCAGAAAGTTTGCAAGAAGACAAAGAAGTTGTTTTATCCGCAGTAACTCAAGATGGGTATATTTTGAATTGGTTGTCCGAAAGACTAAAAGATGACAAAGAAGTTGTTTTAGCTGCTGTAACTCAAAATGGATCTGTATTAAGTGATGCCTCAGATAAATTTAAAGATGATAAAGAGGTAGTTTTAGCTGCGGTCACACAAAATAGTAGATATGCCTATAACGATGCTTCTGCTAGACTTAAAAATGATAAAGACGTTGTTTTGGCTGCAGCATTGCGCACACAGGGTTATTATAATGCATTAAGTGATGCCCCTGACAAGTTGAAGGATGATAAAGAGCTAATTTTAGCAGCAGTAACTCAAAATGGTACTGTTTTGGAATATGCCCCTGACAAGTTGAGGGATGACAAAGACATTGTATTAGCAGCAGTAACTGAAAATGTTGGAGCTTTTCAATATACTTCAAAAAGATTGAAAGGTAACAAAGAGTTAATTCTGGAAGTAGAAAGGATAAAAGATGACAAAGAGCTAATTTTAGCAGCAGTAACTAAAAATGGTAATGTTTTGAGCTATGCGTCTGACAAGTTGAAGGATGACAAAGATATTGTATTAGCTGCTGTAACTCAAGAGGGAATCGTTTTGCTTCATGCTTCAGAAAAACTACAAGGTGACAAAGAAGTTGTTTTAGCTGCTGTAAAGCAAAATGGTACTGTTTTGGAATATGTCTCAGATAAATTTAAGGATGACAAAGAAGTTGTTTTAGCAGCAGTAACTCAAAATGGTAAAGTTCTGGAATATGTCTCCGACAAGTTGAAAGATGATAAAGAAGTTGTTTTAGCAGCGGTAACTCAAAATGGTGCTGTATTTGAATATGCTTCAAAAAGATTAAGAGATAACAAAGAACTAATTTTAGCAGCAGTGTCTCATGGAGTTTCTGTTTTGGAATTTGTTTCTGATAGGTTTAAAGATGATGAAGTGATTGTTTTAGGAGTAGTAACTCAAAATGCAGATGATTTAAGACATGCATCTGAAAGGTTAAGAGATGATAAGGATATTGTGTTAATAGCAGTAACTAGCCATGGCCCTGCATTAAGATATGCCTCTGATAAACTTAAAGATGATGATGAAGTCGTTTTGGCAGCTGTAGCTAAACATAAAGACGCATTGAAGTATGCTTCTGAGAGGCTAGGAGGTGCAAAACAAAGCAAAAACTATAAGTTAAATCTTATGGGAGTGGGTGTCGAGTTTGCTTATGGACCTAATCCTGACAATATTCAAGTTATAAGTGAGTTGTTAAGCTCAGATTATAATGCTGTTATATCAATTGATTTATCAGGGCATGGGCAGTGGATTATTGTTTCTGATCAGAACGGAGACACAATGAAAGAAATAGATGCTAAACAACTTTCTGTAGTGAATGGGGGAGTTTTTAATGGCTCTGATGACCGTTTCACATTGCGCAACCACTGGATAGGAGGGGAATCAAATCTTTATAAAATAATAATGTACGGAAAGGGCACTTTTGGAGAAGTGGTTATTGACGAAGTTCCAAGTGAGAAGAATATCTTCTTAATTGGAAATTATTTACGTGAAGAAATCTCTGTCGAACTTCCAGAACCAATCGTTATAGGGATTGTTATCTGCGATAGTCCCGCACAAAAAGAATTTTTTGTAAATATGGTAGGATATCATTTTGATGTAGAAGCTTTGAAAGAAGATGGAGTTATTTCTGCAGGGGACATGATTGCTTTTGGATATTCCAATGTAGATGAAATAATAAATGACATAATTGAGAAATCAAAAATTTGGAACACTTCAAACTGTAACATAGAAACTCAGTCAATGAAGTTGCTTTAATTAAAGGTGTTTGGAAGGCGATATATGCTATTTAGGAAGACTTATTGAGAAATTATTAATACAACAAAAATAAATAGTAACTATTTATGTATTTTTATTCAGCAATAAAAGGGGAAACCGAAAACCTTTAAATTAGAGTAGGTAAATTTAAAATAGTTATAAAAATGAGAAATTATACCGTTTATTTTGCAATTGTACCTCCGGGAGGTACAGCAGGAGAAGAAAAAAAACAAGTTTTGAGGCTTGAAAACCCTAATGACTTTATGGCTGCGGCTAAAGAACTTAAGTTTTATGGATACCCAAACCCTGAAAACATAAGAATAATTAGAATAGAGTAATACCTTCCATTTCAAAGCCAATATCAACAAAAGAAAACCATGACAAAAACAACAAGCATCATAGACGTTCCTAAAGGAGCAAAGAACCCGGATTTATTAGGAATAGACAAATACAAAACTGCTTTGGGACAGTTTATCGAGGGAACTGACACACCTATTACAATTGCTGTGCAAGGTGAATGGGGATCGGGGAAAACATCTTTAATGAACTCTTTAAGGAAGGATTTATGCGGTGAAGAGGAAGATGATTTAGAGTTGATAAAAAATGGTAATAATGAATTCTATCCTGTTTGGGTCAACACATGGCAATACAGCTTAATGCAAAGCACCAGTGACACCCTAATGAATGTAATTGGGGGAATTACCGAAGAGATTATAGACATTATAGAAACCAAACACAAGGGCACCATAGCGAAAGGTGCTTCTACTGGAAAAAGAATATTATCTGCCTTACTAAAAACTGGAGCTAAAACAGCATTGTCAGCCGTTGGTGTTGATGGAGATGCAGTGGTTGATGCTGCAGGTGAATCTAGAGAAAGAGGTGTTACAATACTGAAACTTAGAAATGAATTGCAAAATGTAATTAACGAATGCTTAGCCTCTGACCAAAAAGTTGGAGATAANCACAGAGGTTTTGTTTTNTTTATTGATGATTTAGACAGAATAGACCCNCCAGTTGCGGTTCAAATACTAGAGTTATTAAAAAATATTTTTGATTTACACAACTGTATCTTTGTTTTAGCTATTGATTATGACGTTGTTATTAAAGGATTAAAACCAAAATTTGGAGAATTAACAGATAAAAATGAAAGGGAATTTAGATCTTTCTTCGATAAAATTATACAACTCCCCTTCTCCATGCCAATTGCATCTTACCAAATAGATCAATTTTTAATAGACTCATTAACGAGGATTGACTACATAGATGACAACCAAAAACAAAGCGATGAATTTGTGTCTGATTTAACTCAAATTGCGAATCTAACAGTTGGAACCAATCCGAGGGCACTTAAAAGATTATGTAATACTCTTTCACTGATTAACATTATAAATGCAGCAAATGAGGACAGTGAAGCTCATGAAGATTATGAATCTACATTAAACTTTGCTTTGGTATGTATGCAAATAGCTTATCCATTTGTCTATAACCAGCTAAACAAAGAACCAAATTTTGCTGAATGGGACGACGAAACTGCACAACGCCTGAAACTCAAACCATTATCTGAAGATGAAAAAAACGTACTAAACAGTACAGAAGAATTTGATGAAGACTGGGAGAAAGTTCTCTACCGTATGTGTCAAAAAGAACCTTATTTAAGTAGAAGAGTATTTCAAATTTCAACTTTACTTAATAAACTCAGATCAATCATTCCGAAAGAAACAAATATAGAAGACTGCATTAAAGATATTTTGGAACTTTCATCTGTTACAAATCTTGAAGCCTTTGACAAGCAACCTGTTAAAGACTTAAACCTTAACCATCTTCTTAAATCTTATAGAACAAAGTTCTTCCCATTATTTACAGAAGGTAAAAAGGATAATATCACCTCGTTCAAACAAGAGGGTGCTAGAATCGTGAAAAACCTTACAGTTAGGTACGAGCTAAGCAATGGTATTAGTCACCTTTTTCAATTTGCACCTAGAGTTAGAGATGGAAAAATACTTTTCTGGATTGGAAGTGGCGGTATTGAATTAATGAATCATGATGTGAAAGACTTTAATGGGGCACTAAAAACAGGGGGGATATTTGACGAGTTTCAATCATTCAAAAAAGACCTGGAAGTATTTCAAAAGGAAAATGCATTAATTGAAAAATTTGAGTTTTATGAATCGGTAATTTCTTGGAAAAAGAAACTATACATTAAACCACGTTTTTGGTTTGGAATAAACTTTCAAAATGAAGCGGAACTCTTTTCTGAGGAAGGAATGCAAAAAGTCAATCAATTGGTTAATGAGTTTGTTACCTGGTCTGAAAAATTATTAGACATGGGTTTAAAAACAGGATATCGAACGTTAAAATAAGTAGATCAATGAGCAAAATACTTACAGAAGAAGAAATGGATTCGTTATGGAGTGATGACATCTACCCCAGTTTGAGCTCTCAGATTTCTTGTTTCAGTAAGCTACATACAGATTTTCTTGAAGCATTGGACAACCATGTTAGGCCTGAAATGAAAAACAGGCAAAATGACTATGACGAAGAAGAGAAAAAACTTACTTCCAAAGAATTGACCAATTTGTTAGACAAAGACGACTCTAACTCGTTGAAAAAAATAGCGGACGAACTTTGGGTTGAAAACTACATTGATAGGGATGGCCATAAAAAATATTCTATTGCTGAAAGTGGCTGTGATTTGAGGTTAAACTTGATGTCATTATCCGGATAGACTTCATAAACGAATTATGGCTTTTTTTCATTTATAAACTGGATTGAATTTATTCGAATTAAGGGCTCATGAAAAATGCCATTCCTGACACGCCTTTTGTTATTACCGAATCAGCTCAAATGGCCCTTGAAAATTATATTCTACACCATCGTCTCCAAGTGCGTGAATAAGATAATAATAAGTGCCTTCAGGGCACTCTATACCAGCGACTGTTCTACCATCCCATCCTCCTTCAATAGTGTTAATAATAAAAATAACTTGCCCCCATCTATTGAAAATAGTCCCTTCCAGTTCAAGTATATTATTGGTATTTAATTTAAAGAAATCGTTTTCATAATCAGCATTAGGTGTAAAGATATTAGGTACAATAATGTATGAAGAGTCTACAGGAACAGGTGGATTCTCTATTGTAATAATCAAAGAATAAGTATCGGTACAGCCATTGGTGTCTGACACTGTTAATGATGAAGTAAAGCTTCCCGAATTATAATAAGTATTCATAGTATCTTGTTCGAAGTAAGTAATACCATTTCCAAAATCCCAGGAATAACTAATCCCCGCCCCTGTTGAATTGTCTGTAAAGTCAACCAATAATGGGCTAGTTCCTGTGGTGGGAGTTGCTGTAAAATCTGCCACTGGTGCTGGATCAATATTGATAACAATACTATCATAGGTTCCAATACAGTTGCCATTAACTTCTACAATGTAATAAACGATGCTTCCTACCGTTGCAAATGCTGATAAAGAAGAACCTGTCCCAATCAAATTCGTTAAATCAGCGTCACTATACCATGCTAACGTACCTGCACCTTGAGCAGTTGCAGTGATATCTATTATTGATTGACTTTCGCAATAAGATGTATCATTACCCGCTAATGGTGACAAGGGTAAAGCAACGACCTCCAAAGCAGCAGAA
>JGI20156J14371_10004277_pt1 | contig 10378 bp, 7 predicted proteins | sample COG_06_FD_14371 | JGI IMG/M metagenome (IMG submission 14371) | reverse complement strand
GCCCGATTGTCCCCAAAAAAAGGATTTTTGGTTTGTGACTTGTATTTAGCTTGCCTGTCCATGTCAGGAAATACTTCGATTGGAGTATTTTCTGTCAAGTCGCCCCGGAATCCCATAATGGACACGATGCTTGCAGCAATGATGATAAATACTGGTATAAAATATCTCATTTTTTACTCAATTGATTCACGAATCATAGTGATCGATTTACCACCCACAGTCTTCAAAAATTCAGGAGTTTCTTCATCATCAAATTTAGGGTCTTCAATTTCGATAACAATCATATATTTATCATCTCCAGTTCTTCCGAAAGATGGATGTTCAAAAATAGGATGATTGTGTTGTGGTAATCGATTTAAGAAAAACATTCCAAAAAGTGTACCAAATGCAGCAAACAAAATAGTGAGTTCATAAAACACAGGGAATGGATAGATCATACTGAAGTATGGTTTACCACCAACAATCAGAGGATAATCGTAGTAATTCATGAACCACACAAGTAAAGTCCCGGTAAAAAAACCTGTAATTCCACCTGCAAGAGTAAAGCAGGGAACTTTTGAACGCCCCACACCCATTTGTGCATCTAAACCATGAACCGGAATGGGGGTATAGCATTCCCAATTCTTGAAGCCTTCTTCACGTACTTTGCCGGCAGCATCGTATATGTCTTTTGCAGAATTAAAAGTAGCAGCAACGCCGTATTTAATGTCCATTAGCTTACTCATTTTAGATTCTAATGTTTCCCTCCATGAGGGTCTGCTGCGGGCATAACTGATTTAACTTCTGCCATTGGCATTAGTGGTAAAAATCTCAAAAATAGCAAAAACAGAATAGAAAAGAAACCGAATGTACCAAAGAAGGTAAAGATGTCGACAACAGTTGGAGAATAATACCCCCAACTAGATGGGAGAAAATCCCGAGAAAGAGTAGTATTTGCGATTACAAAACGCTCAAACCACATTCCCACATTAACAAAAATAGATATGATCCAGACAAGCGGAATATTATTCTTGATTGATTTGAACCAAAATAATTGCGGACAGATTACATTACAGGATACCATTATCCAATAAGCCCACCAGTAATTCCCGAATGCACGATTGATAAATGCAAACCCTTCGTATGAATTAGCACCATACCAAGCAATAAAGAATTCCATCGAGTAGGCATAGCCCACCATGCTTCCAGTCGCCAATATGATCTTACACATATTATCAATATGCTTCTCGGTAATGAGGTCATGAAGTCGGAAAATTGCTCGTAATGGCAGTAATAGAGTAAGAACCATTCCAAATCCAGAAAATATAGCCCCTGCCACAAAATAAGGTGGGAAAATCGTAGTATGCCACCCGGGAAGATTTGCAACGGCGAAATCAAAAGAAACGATTGTATGGACGGAAAGTACTAAAGGGGTTGAAAGTCCAGCCAAAAGTAGATAGGCCATTTCAAAATTGCGCCAATGGTTGTTCGCATTTCGCCAACCCATAGCAAGTACACCGTAAAAATACTTCCGCCAAGTTTCTTTAGCACGATCTCTCAGAACCGCTAAGTCCGGTATCATGCCCATGTACCAAAACAATATGGAAACTGTAAAGTAAGTGGATACTGCGAAAACATCCCATTCTAAGGGACTTCGAAACTGTGGCCAAATAGCATTCGCGTTGGGAAGAGGGAATAACCACCACGCAAACCAAACACGCCCCACATGAAACAGTGGGAAAATACCGGCACACATTACTGCAAATACAGTCATTGCCTCTGATGCACGATTAATGGATGTTCTCCATTTTTGCTTAAGAAGGCATAATATAGCAGAAATCAGGGTGCCGGCATGTCCAATACCAATCCAAAATACAAAATTCACAATTGCCCAACCCCAATTAACAGGATTGCTATTTCCCCAAACACCTACGCCTGTTGAGACTAAATAAACGAGTCCCAATCCGGTGAAACTTGCAATGCCCATTGCAGTAATAAAACACCACCACCACCAGGTAGGTGTCTTCTGTTCGACAATTCCACAAATTTTCTCTGTTACCCAATGAAAATTTCTTTTATTGAGCACAAGTGGAACCTCTTCCCACTTTGCAGGGTTCACTTTTTTCATCAATTCGGGTGAAATTACATCCGCCTGATCTGTTACCTTAGAAGACATTAATGCTTTTCTCCTTCTTTGGCATGGTTATCATGATCACCCTCTTCGTGGTGGGTTGGATGTGCTTTGTCATGGTATTCCCGAGCGGCATGTGGAGAAGATGCAAAATCTGGCATGCTGTGGTTCGGGTTACGGACTTTCGCTAAGAAAGTAGTTCTTGGACGAGTGTTTAGGTATCCAAGCACAGAATAATCGCGAGGGTTATTCTTGAGTTTACTAACTTCACTTTCAGGATCTGATAAATCACCAAATGATATACTGTCAGACGGGCAAACCTGTTGACAGGCAGTTTTGATGGTTCCATCAGGAACTTTAATATCTTCATTGCTCAGTTCAATATCTGCCCCATCTTTACCCGTGCTCAGCAAAGCATTTCTTTGTGCTTTTACTTTAACTTGGATTTTGGATTCCTGAATTCTTTGCACACAATAGGTACACTTTTCCATGACTCCGCGCATACGGACGGTGACATCTGGATTTTTGCCCATATCTGGAAGTGGGTCATTTTTCTTACCCAAAGGTCCTTTATACAGTTCATCGGTTTGGCGTTTATTCCAATCGAAGAAGTTAAACCTTCTCACCTTGTAAGGACAATTATTCGCACAATAGCGGGTACCGACGCATCGGTTGTAAGCCATTGCATTAAGACCTTCTTCATCATGCACAGTTGCATTTACGGGGCATACTGTTTCGCATGGTGCGGTTTCACAATGCATGCAGGCAACACCTTGGAATGAAACTTGAACATCGGACGGTAATTCTGCCCCATCTCGTGCTGTTGAACTAAAATATCGATCCAACCTGATCCAATGCATTTCTCGACCTCTCAAAACTTGGTCTTTTCCTACAATTGGAATGTTATTTTCACTCTGGCATGCAACGACGCAGGCACTACAACCTGTGCATTGATTTAAATCGATTGCCATACCCCACTGGTGTAAACCGGGGGTTTCAGATTTCTCATAATTATGATCCGGGTGCTCATAAGAAGAATTTCCCCGAGGAGTAGTTTGAGCTTTAAATTTAAGATCAGCCTCTTGGTCTTTTCCCCAAATTTTTGGTGAATGGGATTCAGCTCCCATGTGAGAGGCAAATGCTTCGTCTGAAATATACTCCTCTGCGTTCCCCTCTCGTACAATTGCTCTTCCTTCCATGGACCAATGTTCTTGTACATTTGCGAGTGTTTCAAATTCACCTGTAGGTTCAATGGAAACATTGGATACGATTCGGTCGAAATTATTACCGAGTAGAGGATAGGCATTATATCCAGTCCCATTGCCTACTCGACCAACTTCTGTCCTACCAAGTCCAAGAGTTGCAATAATACTACAATCAGCTAAACCAGGTTGAACATAAAGAGGGCCTTCAATGGTTTGATTTTCACTTATTGAAAGTGTAACAATAGGTGCTTTTTGTTTACCATGATCGAAGTTAGCCGCATCCGGTGCAATTTCACCATTCTTGTTTAGCATCGTCGGTTCGGGAATAAGACCTAAGGACGGATATTTTTCCTCAAGGGTCTTGGCTAATGCTGGACTTATTAAAAGTGCATTATCCCAAGTCAATTTGGAAATAGGGTCAGGACATTCCTGCATCCAACCATTGTTTGCGTAACGACCGTCCCATGCATGAAAATCTGGGATCAGTAAGACTTCTAGATTATCTAAAGTGGGGGGTTTTGGTATCTGTTCTTTATATTTACTTAATTCTGAAAGCGGAATTTCCTTCGAATAGTAAGTTGGAATTTGTTTTTCAACACCTAGTCTTAAGAAATCTTCATAAGAATCAGTAGAAGAGCGTTTTTCTTGGAGAGATTTTACAAAGTCATGGGTATTTTGAGAAGAACCTAACAACAATTGGAGTAACTCCAAATCTGCCATCGTTTCAAAAAGGGGAGCAAGCAAGGGTTGAACAGGAACAATTCCGGTTCCATCCCATGTCTCTCCTTCATCCCAAGATTCTAAATAATGGGACTGACCAATATGATAATCGCAAATAGAAGTAGTTTCATTAACCGAATCACCGAGGTGGATTTTATTTGAAATCTTATCTGATAAATTTCCCCAGTCCAATGAGCTTGCATTGTGAACAGGGTTGCCACCTAAAAATATAAGTGTTTTTACATTATCTTTACCAATTGCTTGCTGTAGCGACAACAAGTTTGAGGCTGGTTTATCAGTAACCTGATATTGCACCGTTCGCCCGATACAACCTAGTGCTTGGTTGATAGCATAACAAAGTAAATGAACTTCTGCGGGTAAATGACCGCCGGGTAAAATAACACTTGATTTGTGCTTGGAACATAGATCAACCGCACACTCCCTGATCCATTTTGCATGGGTTTTTAATACATTACCTCTTTCTTGAAGCCGTGTGATCTCGGCTTTAGATCCACTTTTTCTGATTGTGAAAATTTCTGCGGCAAGCAAGTTAGCAAATGCAATAAACTGAGAAGATTCGAGGCGTAACCTGTGATCTGCCACTCCACCCGTAATCGTCAGGTCAGACTCCACGCTGTAAAGACGATTCATCTTTTTGGCGTCCTTGGCAGAGAGAACTTTCCTCCCTTTCATTAACGCACGGGTATTCGCAAGTGAAAATGGTTCTCGGTTTCCTAGGAAATCACAATCCAATGATAACACACGAGATGCCTTACCCAAATTGGGAATCAATCGCAGTCCGCCATCTGTTCCAATTGCATTACCTAATTTGTATTCGGGGGAAGTGAGATCAATTGCTTCATGTTCCGTCCAAATAACACCCTTTTCAATTAACAACTCAGAAAGAACTTTTCTTGCAGTTGAACTTGATTTTTCAGCAAGGATCGCGACCTTACCTTCTTTCATCAGGTTAACCAAATCTTCTTTGACTTGATCCGAAGAAATGACATCCCAAGAGTCTTCATTTTCTTTAGATCGTTTAAGAGAAGACTTGCTTCTGTCGGGATCGTAGAGATCTAAGACGCTAGCTTGTGCGTAAATAGAAGTACCACCACCGTTGGGGATGTAACTAGGGTTTCCTTCGATTTTAGTTGGACGACCTTCGTGACTTTCAACAATTAATGGTGTGTGACCTTGTGCACTAGGCATTGAGGTTGCGTAGTAATTGGGTACGCCGGGGATAAGTTCCTCAGGACTTTTACCATAAGGCAATATAGTATGTTCTGGTCTTCTACAACCTGTCATACCCAATCCTGCAAGACCGAACGAAGCGGCCATTAATTTCATGAATCCTCGTCTTTGGACGCCTTCGAGCATGCTAGCTCCTTCCGGGAATTCTCTTTCTACCCAATTTTTAAAACTTGGCTTGCAAGCTAGATCATCGAGACTTTTCCAGTAACGCTTTCCGTTCTCTAAGGTTTCTTCGGTCACTTGTTTAATCATCGGTGGCATCCAGTACAGCTTAGGGGAGGATTAACACCCCATTTATTTTTGATATCCAGTCCAGCGTGAAATTGCGTAATGTGAGAATCTTCTTCCTCTTTCGATGCAATAGACCAAGCTAGATTAGTGACTTCATTCATCGGGCGAAGTGATTTCTCAGGGTTTCGATGGCATTCTAAACAAAATGCCATGCTGAGAGGTTTGTCGTGATGGACAACTTCCATCTGGTCAATTCTGCCATGACATTCCACGCAACTCACTCCGCGGTTCACATGTATCGCATGATTGAAATAAACATAATCTGGAGCCTTGTGTATTCGAACCCATGGTACAGAGGGTCCCTCGTTTAAAATTCCATCATCATTTAGTCTTCCCCTTCGGACAGCTTGCCGTCCTTATTTTCATCCTCTCCGAAATAAGAATCACGAATTGGAGCGAGTAAAGGGGAATCCGCTTTAATGTTCTTATGGCAGGACATACAGACATTAGCAGATGGGATGTTGGCATGTGACGATTTATCAACGCCGTGATGGCAATAACGACAATCGAGACCCAATTGACCAGCATGAAAACTGTGGTCGTAAGAAACCGGTTGAGTAGGTTGATACCCAACTCTTGTATATTTTGGTGTTGCATAGTAAGTAATGCCTGCGGTTACTGTGCCTCCAATAATACCCAAAGATAAAATAACTTTTACTGGTATTGTATTTACCCATCTAGGAAAAAGATTTCTCATATCAGATAGCGTAAGCCTCGCAATAAAATCCGAGAGGTTTTAAACCATTCTGGGCGAGAGAAATGGTGGGGAGATAACAAATAAATGAAGCGGGCTTAAACACTCCAAATAAACTACAAATATGAACTGTGCCTTACAATACCAAACATTTTAGCTGCAAACTATTAATTAGGCTTAATTTCGGGTATTAGATCTGCTTAACGAATTCGACTCTTGCATTCTCGTAAACAAATGACGAAATGCTGTATTACAAATTTTGAAAACATTATCGCAAAGAAGTGATTTAGTAGTAATAGGTTCCGGTTTAGCAGGGATTTGTGCTGCGGTGAGTGCGTCCAGGGAGGGTGCTACTGTTTGCTTGATCGAGTCAAGGTCTTGTATTGGTGGAAGAATAGGAAAAGAAATTCAATTTCCGTATGATTTTGAAGGCACGACCAATTATGCTTACCAACGGGAGACAGGAATTTTAGATGAAATTAAAACGACTATTTACCAGGAAAACCAAGAAGGTAATTATTGTGGTCAGGAAAGAGCATTGATTAGTTGGATTAGGAAACAGGAAAGAGTCGAGTTATTTTTAGAAACCCAACTTTTCGAGGTGAAAAAAAATTCGGCAGGGGATAAAATCGAATCAATTATTGCCATATCTAGCCAGCGTGGAGGCCGTATCATTTTTCGTGCGCCCTACTTCATAGACTGTTCTGGAAACGGTACTTTATCTCAATTGGCAAATGCTCCAGGAGAAACAGGGTTAGATAAAAGGGAATACGAGAAATCTTCTGCTTCATCTACTCCGGTTACATTTCGAGCTGCTGCCAGTATGCAGTTAACAGTCTCTGCAAAACCGATTCCCTTTAAGTTACCCTCCTGGGTTTCTTTAAAATGGGAGGAAAACCATCAGTCTGCGAAACTTGATTTACTCGAATCTTTAGATAAACAAATCCAGGGAGTCCATAATGTGGAATGGTTAGGCAAAGCAAAAAACGAACTCTCTGTTAATTCTGCTGATTTAATCTGGTCTGCATGGGATTATTTAAAAAATCGCTCTCCCATGGCTGAGCGAGCTCAAAATTGGTTCTTGGAAGATTTTTCTCCGCTCACCCTAAGTTCTCAAGGTTTTAGAGCAACCGGAGATTATATCATTACGCCTGAGGACATGGAGTCGGGGAAGCATTTTTATGATTCAGTTGCTTTAGGTCGTGCTCCACTTGATGTAGCTGATTCTCTTTTATGCTCGCCTCGAGGTAAGATCGCCCTCCCCCAACCTTTTGAAATTCCATTACGTGCTCTTTATTCCAGTAAGGTCAAAAACTTGTTTTTCGCGGGAGAGCATTCTTCTGCAACAAGTCGCGCATCAGCAAGTTTTTCACATCCACCTACTTCAGCACAGATGGGTGAGGCTGTGGGAGTATGTGCTGCATTTTGTATTTCTAAAAATAGACTTCCTCGAACGGTTGCCAAAGTTGGTAACGTTCATGCACTACAAAAAAGATTAATGCGGGTTAATCATAACTGCAGTCTTTTGCCCATAGAAGATTCAGATAACTTGATTCCCGAATCCAAGGTCATCGCTTCCACAACCTTGGGCAGTTTTGTAGGAAAGAGTACCGCAGAGAAGCTCGATTCTTGCCCGCTCGAGGGATTGATTCAATTTCCCGTTTCATCGAGTTCGATTGATGAAATTTATTTGTATTTAGAAAGCAGTGAAGACTGTACTGTAGAATTCCGTCTCCTTGAATGCTCCTCCAGTTTAAGTACTACGCCAGGAAGTTGTTTGGTTTCCAGTTCGCAAAAAATAAAAAAAGGCGGGGCACGATGGGAGAAAATTGCATTGGAGTCTCCTGTTGCAAAAAAAGGGTGGCATTTCATCGAATTCACCAACAATCAAAAAGTTATTTTTTACGAACAATCAAACACCGCGGTGGGGCTACTTTTTCATCGGTCTATTAAAGAAAGTAAATCGGGTTTTCTAAATCCATACTCTCGCTATTTGCCGAGTCTGCCTCACTCCCCTCACCTCTCCAGTTCGCTTGCATTAGAAGTTTTTCCTCAGCAGCATGTTTACGATGTGGGAAATGTGATAAATGACAAAATACGCCCAGACCATTTACCCAATTTATGGATCTCTGAAGAAACTGACTTTCGCTTTCCTGAGTATCTCGAATTTCATTGGGAAGAACCTCTGGATGTCTCCTCAGTCGAGATTATCTGGGATGCTACTCTTGAATTTTTATTTCCCTCTCGACCCCAATCTTTTGCACGTCCCATTGTACCCTCGATTGTGAAAGAATATAAACTATATTACATGAATGATGTTGGTCATTGGGAAGAACTGTTGGAAGTCACTAATAATGAATTCGGATTTTCTCGCCACTCTTTTGAAACTGTAAAAACCCGTGCGATTGAAATTGAAATAATCCAGACTCACGGTTTAAATCGAGCACAAGTATATCAAGTCCGTGCCTATTCATGAAATTAATCAGTTTGCATTCCTTTGATTTGCCTTACATGTTTGAAAACATAACTAACCAATTTTGCCCATGAATGCCCTTGCCGTACTCTTTCGCTTATTAAGTCTGCTTTCAGTTGCTGGTCTCGCCGCATACCTTTGGATATTGTCCGAGACCAAAAAAACGCAAAATAATGTTTTCCTAGATAAACAAGTAAGAAATGGCTACTCAATCTTACAGTCTGCAAAAGAGGCACAATGGAAAGATATTTCGACAAAACGAAGTGCTTTTAATGAAGTTTTTGACGATAACCAACCTGTTGGTTTGAATGACGAAAACCCGCTGGCCGATGCACTTTCTAATTTGCGAACTGCAGAAGATGGAATTTTGAGAAACCCAGATTATCGTGATGCCTTGGATGAACACTCAAAAGAATTTGGAGCGGGTACTTTTATTTGGGACTCGGAAGCAAAGAAATGGAAGGTAAACCCTTCGGTTAAAGCGGATTCAATTGCTAGTTTAAAAGATCCTTTCTCCGATGAAAAACTTTTCCCCAAAGAAGATGTGCAAAAAGAAGATGGTTCCATTATTCCGGGTGTGTCTCGAGAAAATCGTCTTCGAACCTTGCTTGGAATGTTTTACAAAGACAGGCACGAAAAATTTTCTGAAATCGGAAAAATGAGAGCCAAGATCGTTGAGCGAGATGAAGCACTTCGTGAATCGCAAAACCTCTTTGATAAGATGAAAGAACAAAAGGAAGAGTGGGAAAGAAAATCTGGAGAGTTTGAAGTTAAACTGGGCCAAGTCGAGGCGGATTTAACTGCTGAGAAAGCAGACAGGAAGTCAGAAAAGGAGGCTGCTGACCAACAGATTGGAGTACTCAACAATAACATTGCAGGTTTAGAACAGCAGAAATTGGACAACGAAAAAGCACATATTGCTCAAATTGATGCTATGAAAGTTGAGCAAGGGGAGAAAATTAAAGCCCTTGGTAAAGAAATTACACTTGCGGATCAGGCAGGCTACAAGCGGGGAATTGATGAAATGATGTCTAACCAAACGGGAGGCGAAAACATAGATGAAAATTCTGAATTAGCAACAAACCCATTTGATATTATTAAGGACGGTCCACCAATGATGCCTAATGGAGTTGTCGAAAATATTACAGAAATTAGTCAAATGAATGAGTTTGGAGTAACTTCAACGATTGCTCGGATTGATAGTCGATCGGGAATGCTAATGCTACCGATTGGCTCGGACAGAGGCATTTTAGCGGGTGAAATTTTCACATTATGGAAAGGCCCGGAAGAGGCAGCTCGTATTAAAATTCAAAGCACAGAAAAAGGCTTTTCGCTTGCCTATATTCTTCCTCGGTTTGGTGAACCCAATCGGTTGCGACCAGGAGATCTAATTCAGATTGTCCCAGAAAAAAGCAAGACCCTTTAATTTACTACTATGAAAAAAATTGTCTCGATTGTTTTAATTTGTGGAACCAGTCTTTTGTTCAATGGTTGCTTTACGGCATCTCCTGACGATTCCAAAATGCCTCAGGGACGACCTGCAAGTTGGGAGTATAGTTTGCCTGGAGGATTTGAACGAGGCGGTCGCTAGTTCAATCATCTTGCATCTCTAATGGATGTGGATCCTCCTTCCG
>JGI20156J14371_10004274_pt1 | contig 10381 bp, 8 predicted proteins | sample COG_06_FD_14371 | JGI IMG/M metagenome (IMG submission 14371) | reverse complement strand
TTGCGGAGAACATGGAGGTGATCCTTCAAGTGTCGTTTTCTGCCATAATATCGGATTAAATTATGTCAGTTGTTCTCCGTTTCGTGTACCTACTGCCCGTCTTGCAGCAGCTCAGGCAGCTGTTTCTTAAGTTTAAGTATACGTTTGGATATCCTTTCTAAAATGAGGCCCGGGTGCTACTTGCACCCGGGCTTTGTTGTGTAAACAAAAAGTAGGATTTATTCGATGTTTGAGGTAAAAGAAAAACCAAGGCTGGTTGAGCGTGCTTTCTTATTGGCATGCGTACACACTGAAAAAGATCGTGAGGAAGCGGATTCCTTACTGGATGAACTCGACGAATTGATTAGGAATTTGGGAATACAAATAGTGGGCCGTAAGGTAATTCGAATTCGTAAAACCTCGCCCCGCTAATGCTTGGTAAAGGAAAGGTGGATGAAATCCTCGATGAATTAAAAGAAGTTAATGCAGATGTGATGGTTTTTGATAACGAAATTTCTCCTGCTCAACAAAGAAATTGGGAAAACGAAAGCAAGATACTTGTGATCGATAGACATGAAATCATCTTGGATGTTTTTGCTGAACGTGCTCAGACCAAGGAAGCGAAGCTACAGGTTAAACTTGCCCGTTTGGAATATTCCTTACCACGGTTAAGGCGAGCCTGGACACACCTTGGGAGGCAGCGAGGTGGCGGGGTTACACAACGGGGCGAAGGAGAGGCTCAAATCGAACTCGACCAACGTATGTTACGGGATCAGATTTCGGTAACCCGTAAAGAAATTGTTCAGGTTTCCAAGCAAAGACAAACTGGAAGGTCTCGTAGGCAGCGCCTGCCTTTACCTTCCAGTGGCCATTGTAGGTTATACAAATGCAGGTAAGACGACTTTGCTTAATACTCTTACAGGTGCCAATGCTCTTTCTGCAGACAAATTATTTGCCACGCTTGATCCAACTAGTCGTCGGTTACGTTTACCTACAGGCCGAATAATTGTATTAACAGATACGGTTGGGTTCATTCGTAAATTACCTCACCGCTTGGTGGATTCTTTTAAAGCCACACTAGAAGAAGCACTTGTTGCCGATTTAATTTTACACTTAGTCGATCTGTCTAACCCAGAATATGAAGCTCAAATGGACACGACCCAAAAGGTACTGGCTGAATTGGGTGCTTCTGATAACGAGCTAGTAACGGTTTACAATAAAGTTGACCGTGGGGGCGATGAAATAGAACGGCTTAGGGCAAAGAAAGTTGGCAAAGATTCTGTTTTTATAAGTGCTCAGACAGGGGAGGGTGTACCTCGACTAATAGATCGTTTAGAAGAAATTTTTGCGGGTAAGCGTGAGATCTTAAAGTATTTAATTCCCTTAAGCAGATATGATCTCGTCGCCCGTTTGAGAGATCAGGGTGAATTAACGAAAGAAGAAACTAACGACGATGGTTACACTATACTCGGATCACCTCGCGATGGGTTGATCCATGCGCTTGAGGAGTTCAAGGTTTTTAATTAATTTCCTTTTTCCTTGTTTCTGAGGTAGTCCACCCAGGTAACACGGAACATGCCAGCGGCTATCCAAAAAACTCCTGACATGCAAAAAGATGTCATACTGGAAACAATATTGACTGCTAAAGGATCTTGAGAAGGAACATGAGGTATGAGCACTTCCCGCATGAAAAGAAAAAAGAAAACAGCGAGGACCAAGTCGATCAATGCACCTTTGCGTGTGATTAAAGGTTGTTGTGTGGAATCTTCAGACATAAATATTCAGGATGTAGCCGGATTGAAATAGGTCAATTCAATCTAGCTTTCAATATCGTGCAAATCAAATAGGCGCTGCTTTATTTCATCCACACTTAAACTTAATAACATTTGAGGTTGTATGCGGTTACTCGGAAGAGCGGGTAAGTGGTCTAATTTCTCCGCTAAGCAAAGGTTGCGATTTGCTGAAACTTCATCAACGCGATCGATAGGAGTAAAGTGTGGGGCACCAGAAACAACTTCTGGATATTCTTCAATTAGATCCTTGATTGCTAAAACTGCTTCAGCAAAACGGTCCAATTCTTTTTTGGTGTAGCTCTCTGTAGGTTCGATCATCAATCCGAAAACCTCAGGAAAGGCAACGGTCGGAGCATGAAAGCCAAAATCAAGAAATAATTTACCAACCTGGGGAATCGCCTGGCTTTTGCTTACTCCAACTTTCTCCAAACTTGAGAAGTCCTTTTCACTTAAGGTAAGGATGAATTCGTGCATTCTTTCAATCTTTCCAGCACCAGCAGGCAGGGTAGGGTAACGGGATCGAAGAACTTCGAAAAGATAACGTGCGGAAAGTACTGCAATGGAAGACATCCTCGGTACACCTTCTTTGCCAAGACGAATTAGATAAGCATATGCTCGTACTTTATGGCCAAAGTTTCCCCAGTTTCGATGAAAACGTCCTATGCTCCTCGATGGAGAGCTAGATCGATATGTTCCATCCGCTTCTTTGTAGATTTGTTTGCCAGGCAAAAAATCAACTAACCGATCAGATACCGCTACGATTGCGTCCCCTGGACCGCCCCCTCCGTGTGGAATTGTCCATGTTTTATGCAGGTTATTATGAACTGCATCCACCCCAAGTTTTCCTAAATCGACAATACCAGCAATGGCATTCATGTTGGCACCATCCATGTAAACCAATCCACCTGCTCGGTGAACATTTTTTGCTATTTTGGCAAAATTCTCTTCAAAAATACCTGAGGTGTTTGGGTTGGTAATCATGATACCGCAGAGATTTTTACCGTGCTCTTCAAGTTTGGCCTGAAGATCATCTAGATCGATTGTTCCGTGGTCGTTTGCCTTGAGGTAGACGATGCCGTTCCCGTATCCAGCTGTGGCTGCTGTGGCAAAATTGGTACCATGTGCAGAGCTTGGTATCAGCACGATATTTCGTTGCTCATCATTTCGAGACTTATGGTAAGCCTGAAAAAGCTTCAATCCTACCAACTCACCTTGTGCTCCGGCAACAGGTTGGGTGGTCACACCAGCCAATCCGGTAATTGATTTGAACCACTCTTGAATTTCAAAAAGAATTTGTAAAGGTCCTTGAACATCTTCTTCGGGGGCTTGTGGGTGTACTTGTGAAAAACCATCCAAACCTGCAGCCCAATCGTTTAACAATGGGTTGTATTTCATCGTACATGAACCCAGCGGGTAGCAACCATCGTCTGGGCTAACATTCAGCTCGGCTAACTGTTGATAGTAGTTGAGTAGTTCGTCATGGGAGAAACTGGGAAGGTTTGCAGCTTCAGTACGAAAGAGGTGAGCCGGTGTGTCTGCTTCTGTTTGGTAACTTTGGCCGGCGGGGAAATACTCAAATAAAAAGTCTTTAACTAAGCTAAGAGAATTTTCGTCGTGCAGATCAGAAAAACTTATCTTGTACAACCTTTGGGATTCCTCAGGTAATCGATGGGTAACTTCAATACCTATGTGGAGATTTTGCAACCTAGCTTGCTTTAAAAATTGGTCATTATTTTCGTCTACACGGATAAGCAAATCGTTAAAACTTGGAGTTTCCGGAAAAGCGATTTCAACTCCTTGTCTTTGGCGTACCCATTCTGAAACTTTTTGGCGTGCATTTAATGCACTTGCCAAAGAATTTCTTAATCCTTTTTCTCCCTTTGCTAAAAGGTTTGCTCCTGCAACCGTTGCGAGAAACGCTTGATTTGAACAGACATTGGAAGTGGCTTTTTCCTTTCGAATATGCTGTTCACGAGTGGATAAAACCATAACAAAGCAATCACGACCTTGAGCATCTTTGGCTCGACCAACATAGCGCCCAGGGGTATTCCGTAAGTCTCTCTTTGCCTGGTCATGGTATCGACATCCAAATAACCCAAGACCAGGTCCTCCGAAAGAGGGTGGAATTGCTAAGTGCTGGGCTTCTCCAGCAATAAAGTCGACCCCGCTTTCCCCAAACTCAGAGGGTGGTTTGAGTCCTCCGGTAGCCAAAAGTGCAGGATCAATCACCGCGATGGACGGAATTTTCCAATGGTTGGAAAGATCACTTAATCGATCAACTTCTTCGAGAAGTCCTAAGGCATTAACCTGAGGGAAAACAAAGGCGGATATGTTACCATGTTCTTTTGCTAAAAAATCTTCCAAGCGATCGTAGTCGATTCTTCCTGAATTAGGGCCTAAAGGACAGAATTCAAAGTTAAGATCAGTACCTTGAGCATGGGTTTCTAGGAAAGAAATATCTTCAGGGTATAGAGAAGAAGCTAGCAGGACGGAACCAGGGCGCTTCCTGGACCGACGGGCACAGGAAATGGCCTCAAACATAGCGGCTGAACGGTCGTATAAAGAAGTATTAATTGCCTCAAAGCCGGTAAGGGCGGATAAAACACATTGATAAATCCAGTGGGTGACCAGAGTGCCCTGGCTGCGTTCGGGTTGGTAAGGGGTGTATGAAGTGGTGAGTGGGCGCAGCCTAGAGACCTCCTCTACGATTGGATGAACCTTCCAAACTGGGAGCAAATCTCCAATAAATGAGGTTACCAGCTTGCTGGATTTAGCTATGGTTTCTAGGTGGACCGCAGCGTCCTCGTAGCAAAGTTCAGTTGGCAAAATTGGTCCGTGTAAAAAACGTGTTTCCTGAGGAAAGTGGGCGAAGAGATCATCGAGTTTATCAACACCGGCTTTATCCATCATCTCCGCAATGTCAGAATCTGATGCAGAAATGTAGTGTCGGGGAATTTCCCGGGGGTATTCATTAGGGTCGTAGGGAAGAATACCAGTTGAGGAATTGCTTTTGATTGAATGTTGTACAGCGGTAGAACTCATAAATACACACTATCCATGAGCACCATGACAATGAACGCAAAATCATTCACGTTTACAAAAACTTTTAGGTCCTCATCAGGACCTAAATATTCAAGATTTAAAAGTTAGTTTAGCGACCGATAGGCCTGCCGTTGTCCCAGAAATTTCTTTCGGTAATTTCTCCAGTTCGGTCAAAAAAAATTTCTTCTCCATGAAGACGACCATTGAGTAAATTCACTTCACCTTGGGCAAGGCCCTGTGCATTCAAAATTCTCATACTACCNGTAAAAGGTGTTCCGTCTTGGCGGATACGAATGGTGTCAATCCCATCGATTAGTTCGGTAATGAATACGGCTTCTGCTTCACTTACGGTCCCCACCCAATCTGCGGTGTCTTTCGATTCGCCTGCTTGTTTGGAGGAATTACCTTGTTCAGAGATTGTTTCCTTTTTTTCTAGTACTTCGGGTTGTTCAGTTACTTGATCGTCGGGTGTATCATCCGAGAGGGGCGGGGATACAGAATTTGTAGAGGATTGAACCACGGGGATATCCTTGGGTAGAGTTACATCTGTTTCACTTGATTGGCTCGATGGAACTATCTTTTCAACTGTTTGTGGAGGTATGTTCGAGTCGGCAAGCACGGGTTCTGTTGATGGAGCGGCAACCTGATAATCCGAAGTATCCTCAAGGGGAGGCTTAGATAGATTGGGCTTGGAGGATGCGGGAGGGAGTTTGGCGGGCTTGGATACAAGTTCGCCTTGTCTCCAGACCCCGTTGAGGGTTCGTCCGTCAAGGTAGGTCAATGTGCCCATTCCATGTTGAAGATCATCGAACCATTCACCTTCGTAGATCACATTTTGACTAGAGATAAAACGGCCCATTCCGTGACGTTTGCCAGCAAGAAAATCGCCCTCGTATTGTGATCCATCTGGCCAATCATAAATCCCCTTACCTGTCCTTTCGTCCTTTAGGTAGTCACCTTTATAGCTTTCACCGTTTACCCATAGAAATCGCCCGGTGCCATGCCTGAGATCGTCTGCGTATTCGCCATCATAAGTAGATCCATCCAACCATCTGTAAATTCCAGAACCATGTTTTTCCCCGTCACGATTGATTTCCCCCTCATAGCTACCATCCGAAAAGTCCAACTTTGAGATGGGTTTGTTTTGGCAGCTAAAAATAAGAAAACAGATGGAAAGACAGATAATAGTCTGTATGGACTTGTAAGACATAATTGATTTATCCAAAATCATAGTTTGCTTTCGGGCAAGCGTGTAAATCTAAAGAATTTGAACGGGATAGATATTTTCCGGTATTGAATTGCCACTTTTCTGCAAATAATAAATAAAGTCCATTTTCTACAGGAGAGGTGGCAGAGTGGTCGAATGTGCCCGACTCGAAATCGGGTGTGCCGCAAGGTACCGGGGGTTCGAATCCCTCCCTCTCCGCCAATCAATTACTTCGAGTAAATTAACGATCGTAGAAGGCATTGATTTTATCAGCCACATCCCGAAAGGAAATATCGGCAGAATAAACAATTTTGAATTCTTCAATCGCCTCCTCTTTCTTTCCCATGGCTTCAAAACAGCAGCCCAACTGATAGATGGCGTCTTTTTTGCGTTCATCCATAATTTGAATGTCCGCTTTAAGCAGCTTGAACTGTTCAAGTGCCAAATCAAAAAACTTCTTGTTCAAGTATGCACGCCCCAAAAATAATATAGCATCCAGGCGTACCTTTGCATTTCGTTGTGCAAGTTGAAAGTGCGGTAAGCAGGTATCATATTCTGCTTCTTCAAATAGGATACATCCAAGTTCATAGCGGTATCCATATTCGTTAGGATATCTTTTAACCAAGGACTCAAGCTGGCTTCGCTGAAATTTTTTCTTGGCCAAAATTGCATCAGCAAGGCCTTGCTGGGTCTGGGCGTTGTCAGGGTCATTAGCCGAGGCTTTTTCCCATTGCTCAATGACTTCCTCGTAATAACTCAAGGTTAGTTGACGCTCTTTTTCTTCAAGGGAGACATCTCCCTTTCCTGCTTCTAATTTGCGGGCTTGCTGGATCCAGGCAATGGCATTTTGCAAGTCTCCATAGCGCTGGTAATAATCACTGAGCTGCCTGTAGTGGTTGAGGTTTTGAGGTTCCGCCTGAACTTTATCATATGCCTGTCGAATTAAGCCTTCTAGCCCCTTTGCGTCGTTAACAGTTTTAGCAGATTGTTCGAGTGCTTCAGCTTCTTCTTTGTCTTTAAGTTGTTCGCGAAAATTAGATGACCCTTCCCATTTTCCTTGAGTCATGGCTACGGCAACCGAAGCCCGCTTCATCATATCCTCAGCATCTCCATCGGATGGGTTAATTTCAGGATAGCATTTCCAGTTTGAATGGCTAAATCAGACTGTCCGGATTCTAGGTAGGCGTTGGCCAGTTTTTTGAGGTTGGCAAGGTCTTTGGGCTGAATCGAACGAATGGTTTCATAAGCAAAGACAACGGTTCCGTTCATTTCCAGTTGAGCACAGGCATCAGCAAGCATGTGATGGGCAGCAATGTTAAAGGGATTTTTAGCAATAAGTTCTTCTGCTGAGCCAATCGCCAACTCCGGATCCTTGCCTGATTTACTTCTAAATAGAAAAGGTGCATTCGTGATCTTGCCGAATAGCGAGCTCATACCCTTGTTCGAATTCTTGGCAATTTTGAGTTGTTGTCCCCTTAGCCGTTTGCGAAGTTCCAAACATCCGGGAGATTGCTTGAGAATTGCTGAGTAGATATCGATGGAATAATTAGGGTCTTGGGCAATGGCTCGGTCAGCGCCTTCTAATTGCTTAATTTGCCGTGGGTCTAAGTCGGCAATTTTAATTTCTTCGATCATAATAGAAGGTCATAAGTAGCTAACCATATTCAGGTTGACGATAACGAATTTTGAATGGCTAGTTTAATTTTATTGAAACTTGAATGTACTAATTTTTCAGAAGTAGCTTCCACGAGTAACCGAACTTTCGATTCTGTACCTGAATAACGAAGTAAAATGCGACCCTCGTCTTTGAGAATCTTTTCTTCTTTTTGAACAGTTTTAAAAAGTTCGGGCAGTTCTTGTATTGGAACTTTTTTGGAAACCTCAAAGGATCCGGACAAAGAAGGCCACAATATAATTTGCTTGGCCAGATCTTCGAGTAAACGAGATTGATCCTTCATTGCTTGGAGCACAGAAAGAGCAGCAAAAAGACCATCACCTGTGGGTAAGTAATCTGTACAAATAATATGACCGGATGATTCACCGCCCCAATTGCATCCGGTTTCCAACATTTTTAAATAAACATTTTTGTCTCCGACATCAGAGGTAAAGGTAGAAATGTCCATTTTAGAAAGTGAGGCCTTAAGTCCACTATTACTATGAATGGTGGCAACAAATTTGGATGCGTTTAATTTTCCGTCCCGTTGTGCTTGCAAAGCAAGAAGACCAAGAATTTGGTCACCATCCACAACCCTGCCCTTCGAATCAACAAATCGTACACGGTCTCCATCCCCGTCATGAGCGATTCCTAAATCGGCCTGCTCTTTTTGTACGAGCAGTTGTAAAGATTGTAAATCCTCGGAGCCACACCCTTTGTTAATTATCCCTTCTCCACGATGGGAGGTAATCACGGATGCTCCCAAGTTTTTAAAAACCCGGGGGGTCGTCTCGCATGTCGCTCCATTTGCCAGATCAAGGCAAACACGGGTGCCAGAGAGGTTTAGTTCTGAGAAAAATTTCGAAACCTGGGAGAGATAGTCTTTTACCAATGGTTGGGGGTGACTGGTATCAGAATCATGGGGAACGGCATGATTTTGATCAATCAGGCTTTCGAGGATTTCCTCCTCTTCTTGCTCGAGCTTTGTGCCAAGGGAGGAAAAACATTTGATTCCATTGTCAGGGTGAGGGTTGTGTGAGGCAGTGATCATTACCCCAAAGTCCGCTCGTTTATGAATTACTCCAAATGCCAAAGCTGGTGTAGGCAGGATTCCCGCATCATGTACCCGAACTCCAGTGGCTAATAATCCTTGAGTGATAGACTTTTGTAGCGAAGCTCCCGACGGCCGAGTATCTCGCCCAATGATTACAACGGGAGTCGGCGATTGTTGAGCTAAAAACTCTCCGATTGCAAATCCCACCTTCTGGGCGAACGAATCGTTCATGGTGGGGGATCCGTAAACCCCGCGGATTCCATCCGTACCGAAATACTTAGTCATGATGCAAAAAACTTCCTTGCTTTATTTAACCAATTGGAGAGACCATTTCCGTCTAACAATTCTTTTGCCTGTTCCACTCCCTCGGTTAGAGATTTAACTTTGCCGGCAACCCAAAAGGCAGTACTGGCATTCATGATAATACTTGCCCGCAGACCAGGGGGTGCTTTCCCCGTAAGCAGAGAATCGAAAATTAAGAGGTTTTGTTCCAGTGACCCTCCTTTTAAATCAGTGGATGGGTGGGTTGCTTGCCCCCAATGATTCGGACTAAAGGTTGTTGTTTGATTTTCCCCATCCATCCCGTAAGCACGAACTAAATTTGGGCCGCATGCGGTTAATTCGTCCATTTTGAGGGAAGTAGTATCCGCTGTTTTACCATGTACGACCCATCCAGACTTACTTCCGTTTGCTTTAAGGGTATGAGCGATTTGTTCCAAATAAGCAGGGTCGTAGACTCCAAGAATTTGATAAGCGGGTAAGGCTGGGTTTAAGCAAGGACCTAATCGATTGAAGAGGGTGATTACACCTTCTCCGGCTAAGGCTTTGCGCACTGGGGCAAGGTGTTTAAAAGCGGGATGGAAATGAGGTGCAAATAAAAAGCAAAAGTTTAAATGATCCTGGCTTGCTTTTAGGCGATCGGATTGAGTTTCCAAAGGAATACCCAGTGCCTCAAGCAGGTCTGCACTGCCGCACTTCGAGCTTACAGATCGATTTCCATGCTTGATAACAGGAACACCACCTGCTGCCACCAATAAAGATACAAAGGTAGATATGTTAAAACTGCCTGAACGATCACCGCCTGTACCGCAAAGATCGATGGCTTGGCCTGAATAGTCCTCTAGCTCGGGATTTCGGGCAAAGCTGCGGAAGGCAGAAACAAACCCCGAGAACTCAACATTGGTTTCTCCTTTGTTCGCCAGACTTTTTAAAAAATCACTTTTGCTTTCGAGATTAATAGATTCGTTTATTAAAAGACTGGCTGCCTCGGTAATTTGATCGAAGCTCAGATCATTTCCAGAATCCAAGTAGGGTACATATTCGAGTAAAGTATTTTTCATTTGTAGAGATTGGGAGGGCGGCTTGGCCGATAAATTTAACAGGTATGAACTTGCCCGTCTTCCTAAAGTCATCAAATAAAAGATGCATCCATAATGCTACAATCAAAAATCATCTTATTTCTTATCTCACTAATCTTGGTCCCGGCTTTTCTAACAGCCGAAGAAGAGGGCAGGGAAAAAACTAATTCCATTATTGGGTATGGGGATGCGCTGGTGCTTGGTTTAGTTGAAGGAATTACTGAATTTTTACCAATCTCATCCACTGGACATCTTATACTAGTCAAAGAACAGATAATGGACCCATCCTCGATG
>JGI20156J14371_10004270_pt1 | contig 10387 bp, 9 predicted proteins | sample COG_06_FD_14371 | JGI IMG/M metagenome (IMG submission 14371) | reverse complement strand
AAAGAAAAAGATGTGTTTGTACATGTTTCAGCTGTAAGAGATGCTGGTATGAACGGTTTAGATGAGGGTCAAGCTTTGACTTTCGATGTTGAAGATGGTCCAAAAGGTCCTTCAGCAGTTAACTTAAAAACTGCATAATATTCACACTTCCTATTGGCTGAGATTTTTTAATTAAATTAATTTTTTAATTATTTAGCTAAATTTTTCAGCCAATACCAAAGAAATCCCTCCCTCTTCAATCTTTAAACACAATTTTCTATTACCAATTTTAGTAGTACAATAAAGTATTATTAATATGAGCGAACGATTTGTTAAAAATATAAACAATCTAAAATTTGAACCATTTGATAATTATGGAAAACCAGTCGAAGGTATGAGCTGGCACAAAATTAGTTATGATAGAAATAATGGTGGTTTTGGTACTTACATTTTAAAAATGGATGCTGGAGCTAAAAGCTTGCCTCATATACATCAAGGATTTGAAGAATTTTATGTCATTGATGGATTGCTTGAAGATGCTGATGGAAGAATTTTTAAAAAAGGTGATTTTGTAACTTTTGAACCTGGCACCAGGCATAACTCTCATACTAAAAACGGTTGCCTACTTATTGTTTTTATGAGAGGAATAAACAAACCAATTTAATATTAATTATTCTAAAAATTATGATCGGCATTTTAGGTGGAATGGGAACACAAGCAGGTTTAGACTTTTGTAATAAACTTGCTATTTTATATAGAGGTAAGATAGATCAAGAGTACCCTCTATTTTTACTTTATAATAAATCAAATATACCAGGTAGACCTGAGTCGATAGGAATACAAACTGGTAATTTATCAAATAGATCAACAAATAATTCTAGCAAGATAAAGTACACAAAAGTTTTAAAAAGTTTACTTCAGGGGTGTAAATTACTTGAAAAAAATAAATGTAAGTTCATAGTCATTCCATGCAATACAGCACATTATTGGTATGATGATTTACAAAAAGAAATTAATATTCCAATTATAAATATGCCTAAAGAAGTTTTTAAATTTACAAAAAAAAACTGTAAAAAAAATTCAAGAGTTGGCTTATTAGCAACAGAAGGAACTTTAAAAACTGGCGTATATGATAAAATTTTTAATAAAGATTATGAATTAATTTCACCTTCTCAAAATCTTCAAAAGAAATCTGTAAATAAAGCAATCAAGTATGTTAAAATGGGTAACGTCAAAGCTGCTGCAAGAGCAATTAAACCTGCAATTAATGAACTAATTAAAAAGAAATGTAAAAAAATAATATTAGGCTGTACAGAGTTACCAATTGCGATTTTTGCATTTAAATCATTTGAAAATATAAAATCTTCTAAAATATTTTTAGATCCAAATCTAATCCTTGCAAACTCTGCAGTATCCAAGCATAAAAATTAGATTATGTCGTTAGATGTTGATAAACCATATGTTTTAAGAGTTGCAGAACTAATCTACTCGAAGATTGTTAATATAAAAAAAGAAAACCCAGATATGGCTAACATTCAAGCATTTGAACTTTTCATGACAACAAAAGATTATGATTTAATTAGTTCTGGTGAATTCCATGATCAATGGTTTTTAGAATTAAAAAAAAATAATTTTGTAGATAAAATTACAGATAAGAAAATTAATGATGAAACTATAAGACTTTTAGAAATACAAAAAGATTCTATGGTTAAATTTTTGATGAAAATACCTAAATTATATTACACAAAAAGTCACTTTCCTTTAGAAATATCTCAAAGAGCTTTTGATCACCTTTGGAGAGTTTGTGAAAGTTATGAAATGTGGTGTAAAGAGACGAAACAAATCGAACTAATTGAGTTAAATATTTTAGATTAATCCGTTTTAAAAGACTAAAACAATTATAAATTATGTAGCTTATATGGTTAAAATTTTTCCATTAATTTTTATTTTACTATGGTCGTCTGCATTTATTACGACTAAACCTATAATAGATAACAGTGATCCATTTGCAGCTCTTGCATTTAGGTTTTCAATTGTTGCTATTGGTTTTTTCTTATTCTCTATTTATTCAAAACATAAGATTATTATTGATAAAAAAAATTTTACTGAATCTTTTTTTAGTGGTGTATTATTTCATGGATTATATTTAGGTGGAGTTTTTTTTTCAATTTCAAAAGGAATGCCAACAGGAATAGCCGCTTTAATAGTTACTCTCCAACCAATTTTAACTAATGCTTTAAGTGGACCAGTATTAAATGAAAAAGTTTCTGTCAAACAGTGGATTGGGGTTTTGTTGGGGTTTATTGGTGCTGCTTTAGTTTTAGGATTTGATATTGGGACAAATATACCTGTCTTAGGTTTGGTTGCTACGATTATAGCTTTAATAGCTATTACTATATCAACGCTTTGGCAAAAAAAAATTAGTAATAATTTACCTCTACCAGTAAGTAATATGTATCAAGCCTTAGGTGGTTTCACATTTCATCTTATTATAATAATATTTTTTGCAAAACCTTTTATAGATTTTACACAAACCTTTTTAATCGCAATGAGTCATCAAATATTTTTAGTTTCTTTTGGTGCNTTTACAATATTAATGTTTTTAATAAAAAATAATTCAGCAAGCAAAACTGTTTCGATTTTTTTTTTAATACCACCAACTTCTGCTTTCATGGCTTGGTTTTTTCTTAACGAAAATTTGACTAATTTAGATTTTATAGGTTTTTTTATTGCAACAATTGGTGTTTATGTTGCAACTAGAGATTAATATTTTTATTTTCCAATATATCCAAATTCTAAAGATGCATCGGTAATTGAGTGATACAAAGATTCACCAAAGCTTCTTAATGAGAAGATTCTTACCATATTTGGGTTATCGCTTAACATATCCACTGTAATTGACATTCCGTTATAAGTTGAGTTTAAACAATTATTCTTGCTAAGCTCATTAAAATTGAATGGACATCCTTTTTTTAAAACTTCTTTTGTGTGGTTACCTTCAATTTCAATAATTGTTTTTGAGTGAGATAAATCTGTAACAGCAAAATCTTTTTCATTAAACTTTTCTTCTATTTCTTTAATCAAATCACCCTTAGTTGATGTTACAAGCCAATTATTTGGTCCATTCCACAGAATTCGTGTATATTCGTTATTGCTAACTGAAATAGATTTATTAATTAATTTGAGTCCATCAATCGTTAAACTGTCTACAGAAGTAGTAGAATTTTTATGCTTAACGACTTGAACTATTAATAAATTTTTTTTTTCAGTTATCTTTAAAAGATCCTTTTCCTCTTTATCTTCATAATCTCCAAATTGTCCTTTTAAATGAACATTATTTAAAGCAGATATTGAGCTCATGATCTTACTCTTTCTCCTTTAGGGTCAACATAGTGTGAAGAAACTATCTCAACAGGTATCACTTTATTTTTAAGTGGAGACATAACAAATAATTTTTCTCCTATCATATTCTTTCCATCCTTAAGTATTGCTAAAGAAAATGGATTATCATGTTCTACACTCCAACATGAGGCTGAGATATATCCTAATTTTGGGTTCGGGATTGGTGCGTTTGAGTCTTTAACCAAATGTGAACCTTCAGGTAAACTAGTTTTTTTATCTATAGGAACAACTCCAACAACTTTCTGTCTATCATTTGCTATAAATGCTTCTCTACTTAAAGATCTTTTTCCAATAAAATCTTTCTTTTTACTTAATAGACCTTCAAGAGAATTATCGTAAGGAATAGTCCTTCCATCAAGTTCTGAACCGGCTACATGGCCCATTTCAATTCTAAGTGTTGATAGTGCCTCAGTTCCATAAGGTTGAATTTTAAATTCTTTACCGACTTCTATTATTTTTTCCCACATAAAGTTTCCATTATCTGACTCTACATTTACCTCATAGGCAAGCTCACCAGAAAATGAAATTCTAAAAATTCTAGCTTTAACACCAAACAAATCTCCCTCCATATAACCCATAAATGGTAGCCCCTCATTTGATACATCACAATCTGGAAATAACTTTTGTAACAACTTTCTAGACTTAGGACCTGCAATCGCTGCTCCAGCCCATTGTTCCGTAGTTGATACAACATTTACATTTAACTCTGGCCAAACTAATTGCAGATAATATTCTAAATGTGATAATACATTAGCTGCTTGAGCTGTTGTGGTAGTCATGTGGTAATGGTTTTCAGAAATTCTTGTAGTTGTTCCATCATCCATAACAATTCCATCTTCTCTTAACATCACACCGTATCTCGCTTTACCAATAGGTAATTTAAGCCATGCGTTGGTATAAACTCTATTTAATAATTCTGCTGCATCTGGACCTTTAATATCTATTTTGCCCAATGTGGTAACATCACAAACTCCAACATTTAATCTTACATTTTTAGCCTCTCTTTTAGAGCCTTCAAATAATGTTTCATTTCCTTGTTTGTAGTATCTAGGTCTTAACCAAACACCTGCATCAACAAAAACAGCATTATTTTTTTCATGCCATGAGTGTATTGGTGATTTTCTAGTAGGCTTTGAATGTTTGCCAACTTCTCTTCCAACAATTGCACCAATAGAAACTGGTGTATATGGAGGTCTAAATGTAGTGTGACCAACTGCTGGTACCACTTTATTTTCAATATCTGAAACTAGTTGTAAACCATTAAGGTTACTTGTTTTTCCTTGGTCAGTTGCCATACCAAGTGTCGTATATCTCTTAACATGTTCAATTGATCGGTAACCTTCTTTTAATGCAATCTCAATATCAGAAACCGCAACATCATTTTGAAAGTCTAAAAATCTTTTATAATTTTTTCCTTGTGGTAACGGCACGCACCAAAATTTATCATGTAAAGTTGATTTTTTCTCAACAACACCTGGGAATGAAACTTTATTGTCATTGTTAGTAATTTTTTTTGATAACTCATGACCAGTATCAAATGAACTTTTTAAAGTTTCTTCTAGGGTGTAAACTCCATTTGCAGCACCTAATGTTTTTTCGTTTTGTTTAGATACACCTGGCACAAACGCATCAATTTTTTCATTAAATTGAGTTTTGTTTCCAGATTGTGACGCTAAATGAATAGTAGGTGTCCAAAACCCAGATACACAAATACAATCACATGTTATATTTTCAATAGTTCCAAGTTGAGTTTTATCATCAGAAATTTTTGCTATATCTGCAGATTTTACTTTCTTATAACCTTGTGCTGCAACAACTACGTATGAACTCTTAATATTAATTCCTAAATTTTTTGCCTCATCAATAATTTCTGATTGAGGTTCCTTTCTTGTATCTAAGATTACAGGTTCAACACCATTCTTTTTAAATTCGATTGCTGTTTCATAACCGCTATCATTATTCGTAAAAATAAGAGGTTTTTTTCCAACTAAAACTCCATAAACTTTTAAATATTCTTTTGCTGCAGATGAAAGCATTACTCCTGGAGTATCATTATTTCCAAAAACTAGAGGTCGTTCAATTGATCCTGAGGAAATTAAAACTTCTTTGGCTCTAATATACCAAAGTCTTTGTTTTGGGTGAAATTTTTTTGTTTTTGGAAGGTGATCACTTATTCTTTCAGACATTACCAGCATGTTATGATCGTAGTAACCAAAAACTTGAGATCTATTTCGAACTATAACATTTGGCATTTCTTTAAGCTCAGAAATTATCCCATCAGCCCATTCTTTTCCTGATTGATTTCCAATATTTACATCGCTAGTTAATAATGTTCCTCCAAATCTAGCTTTATCTTCAGCTAAAATTACTCTTGCTCCATTTTTTGCCGCAGCATAGGCACTTGCTAGACCTGATGGTCCTGATCCAGCAATCAATAAATCACAATACTCATACTTATGTTCGTACCTTTCTTTATCATGCTTTGTTGATGCAACACCAAGGCCAGCTGCTTTTCTAATAAAAGGTTCATAAACTTTGTACCAAAAACTTTTTGGCCACATAAATGTTTTGTAATAAAATCCCGCTGGAAGAAATACTTTTAAAAAATTATTTATAGCTCCAATATCAAAATTAACACTAGGCCAGCAGTTTACACTTGTAGCTTCTAATCCTTCAAAAAGTTCTTGTTCTGTAGCTTTAATATTTGGCTCTGTTTCACCATTTCTATATAATTGAACAATTGCATAAGGCTCGTCTACTCCTGCTCCAAAAAACCCTCTAGGTCTGTGATATTTGAAGCTTCTACCAATTAAGTGAATTCCATTTGCTATTAAAGCTGAGGCAAGCGTGTCTCCCTCGTAACCATGGTATATTGTACCATTAAATTTAAATGATAACTTTTTATCTCTATTAATTAGACCAATATTTTCTAATCTAAAGCTTTGAGTCATTAAGAATTATCCTCATTAGCTGTCATTGTTTTAAAAATTTCGTGAGTTGAGGTATCTCTTTCAACTTTTATCCATTGCCTACAACCAGATAAATGTTGCCATAGCTCTAAATGTTTTCCTCTTAAACTTTTTCTGTTATAGACAAAATTATCCCAATCTTGATCTGATACTTCACTATTAAGTTCTGGTCTTTTAACTGTTGCATCTCCTCCATAAGAAAATTCATTTTGTGATCTCATTCCACAATGTGGGCATTTAATATGTAGCATTTATGAAATCCAAGTTTTTGTTCCAAGTCCTTTTTCATCTAGTAAGTGACCTGTGCTAAATCTATTTAAACTGTAACCAGCATTTAATTTATGAACTCTATCTTGAGCAATTGTGTGTGCAAATGTCCAGCCTGAAGCTGGTGTTGCTTTAAATCCACCATAACACCATCCACAATTTAAATACAAACCTTCAATATGTGTTTTGTCAATTATTGGTGAACCATCCATAGACATATCCATTATGCCACCCCAAGTTCTAAGCATTTTTAATTTACTTAAAAATGGCATCATTGCAATTCCCTCTGTTAATACATGTTGAAGAGTTGGTAAATTTCCTCTTTGTGCATAACTATTATAACCATCTAAATCTCCACCCATTACCATCTCACCTTTGTCAGATTGACTAATATAAAAATGTCCTGCTCCAAAAGTAACTACTCTATCTAAAACAGGCTTTACTGGTTCAGAGACACAAGCTTGAAGAAGGTGTGTTTCCACAGGTATAGTCATATTTAATTTTTCTGCTAAAATGTTTGTGCTACCTGCAACGCAAAGTCCAATTTTTTTAACTTTAATATCACCTCTTGAAGTTCTAACACCGTTGATTTTTCCACCAACAACATCAAATCCTGTAACTTCACAATTTTGAATAATATCAACACCCATAGAGTCTGCTTGTCTTGCATAACCCCAAGCTACCGCATCATGTCTTGCGGTTCCTGCACTTGGCTGCATCAATCCTCCAAAAATTGGAAATCTTACATTCTCAGAAAAATCTGCCATTGGAATAATTTCTTTTACTTGCTCTCTATTTAAAAGGACTGCGTCTATACCATTTAATCTCATTGAGTTTCCTCTTCTTGCATAAACATTCATTTGAGCATCAGAGTGCGCGAGATTAATTATTCCCCTTGGAGAAAACATTACATTATAGTTTAAGTCCTGACTCATCTTTCGCCATAGGTCCATACCAAATTCACTAAAAAGCGCATTATCGTCATGCATATAATTTGATCTGATAATCGTAGTATTACGTCCAACATTTCCACCACCAATCCATCCTTTTTCAATGATGGCTACGTTAGTAATATTATGTTCTTTTGCTAAGTAATATGCGGTGGCTAAACCGTGTCCACCACCACCAATAATTACAACATCATACTCTTTTTTTGGTGTAGGATCTTTCCAAGCTAAATCCCAATTTTGATGACCAGAAAAAGCATTCTTTATTAAATTGAATATAGAATATTTTTGCATGTGATATTTTTATATGAATAAATATAAATAGTTCTTATTTTTTTTATATATATTTTTTAGAACTTTCCAAAAATCTTAAATAAGATATCTATTGTGCATTAAAAAAATAAATTTATAGGAGTTTAAAATGAGCGAAGTTAAGTCAGACATTCAAATAGCTAGAGAAGCTAAAATGCAACCTATAAATGATATTTTAGCAAAAATAAATGTACCTGATGAAAGTTCAGCTTTTAGCCCTATGGGTCGTCATATTGCAAAAATTAATTTAGAATACTTAGATACCTTAAAAGATAAACCTGATGGAAAACTTGTTTTAGTTACAGCAATCACTCCTACTCCTGCAGGTGAAGGTAAAACTACTACCTCTGTTGGATTAAACGATGGCTTAAATAAAATTGGAAAAAAATCTATTGTATGTTTAAGAGAACCAAGCCTAGGTCCTTCATTTGGAATGAAAGGTGGTGCAGCTGGCGGTGGTTATGCTCAAGTTGTTCCAATGGAACAAATTAATCTACATTTTACTGGAGACTTTCACGCAATAACTTCCGCTCACAATCTTCTGTCTGCTTTAATTGATAATCATATCTATTGGGGAAATAAACTAGATATAGATGTTAGAAGAATTGTTTGGAAGAGAGTAATGGACATGAATGATCGATCATTAAGATCTATTAATATAAATTTAGGTGGTGTAGCAAATGGGTTCCCAAGGGAAGATGGCTTTGATATCACAGTCGCATCTGAAGTCATGGCAATATTTTGTTTATCAAATGATTTAGAGGATTTAGAAAAAAGAATTGGGAATATTACAATTGCATACACAAGAGATAAAAAACCTGTTTATGCAAAAGATTTAAAAGCTCAAGGTCCGATGACTGTGCTATTAAAAGATGCAATTAGACCTAATGTTACACAAACTTTAGAAAATAATCCTGCAATTATTCACGGTGGACCATTTGCAAATATTGCACATGGATGTAATTCGGTAATTGCAACAAAAACTGGATTAAAACTTGCTGACTATGTTGTAACAGAAGCAGGATTTGGTGCTGATCTGGGAGCTGAAAAATTTTTAGATATTAAATGTAGAAAATCAAATTTAAAACCAAGTTGTGTTGTCATCGTAGCAACTATCAGGGCACTAAAAATGCATGGTGGAGTTGCTAAAGATGATTTGAAAAATGAAAATGTTGAAGCTCTAAAAAAAGGACTTGTTAACCTTGAAAGACATATTCAAAATGTTCAAAAATTTGGACTACCTGTAGCAGTTGCAGTTAATCATTTTATCAAAGATACAGATAGTGAAGTAAAAGCTCTAATTGAATTCTGTGATGGACTGGGAGTTAAAGCAAGTTTATGTACACACTGGGCAAATGGGGGTGAAGGAACTAAAGAATTAGCAGCTCATGTTGCTGATTTATGTGAAAAAAATGAGGCTAAATTTCAGTTTTTATATGAAAGTAAAACTCCATTATTTAAAAAAATTGAGACAATAGCTAAAGAAATTTATAGAGCAGATGAAGTAATTGCTGATACAAAAATAAGAGAACAACTTAAAAACTTTGAAGAAGCTGGTTATGGAGAATTGCCAATTTGTGTTGCTAAAACACAATATAGCTTTTCAACTGATCCAAGTCTAAAAGGTGCTCCATCAGGTCATTCACTTCCAATACGAGAGATTAGACTTTCATCTGGAGCAGAATTTATAGTTGTTGTTTGTGGAGCTATCATGACTATGCCTGGCTTACCAAGAGTTCCAGCGGCAGACTCTATAAAGCTTAACAAAGATGGTGAAATTGAAGGCCTATTTTAATAGCTAGCCTCTAATATAATGAAGCCAATTTCTAACTTCACATGTTCTATCATTAAAATTTAATAATTCATTTTTAGATTTTATATATGAGACGTGATTTTCATACTCATCTTCATTTAAGAAATTTTTATTTACAAATAGTCGCTCTTTCCGACCAGCTATGAGTTTAAGCATCTGAAAATATTCATAATCAGGATGATATTGTAAGCCAATAATTTCAGAGTTTCCTGCATTAAAACTAACACCCATTACATTATTAACTTTATCACTTGATAAAAGAATAGCATTATTTGGTAATTCACTTACTTCATCAAAATTGAAAGCTGGTGATGTAAAAATTTTTTTTTTATCCTCGTATATAAAATGTTTCTCACCTTCATTGTTAATAGTTACATCTGATGCAATTCCTATGTGTGCACCATTTTTACCTGGATTTACTTTACCTCCTGCAGCTGTTGAGCATACTTGTAGCCCCCAACATATTGCTAAAATTTTATTTTTTTGNTNGAAACAATTAGATGCAAAATTAATGTGTTTTTTAATTACATCNGTCATATCATTTATTCTCATTGCACCACCAGTAAACACAATACCATTATATTTGCTCATATTTTCTAGNGCATTTTTTGTTTCATCGTCATGTCCAGGATTTATAATTTCTGTATTGGTCGATGGCTCTAATTTTAAAATTAAATTTTTTAAATTATCTGCAGCAG
>JGI20156J14371_10004265_pt1 | contig 10390 bp, 7 predicted proteins | sample COG_06_FD_14371 | JGI IMG/M metagenome (IMG submission 14371) | reverse complement strand
CTAACCTTGGCAAGGTTATGCTCTACCCCTGAGCTACGCCCGCATCCGTCAGTGCATCGGCAATAGCCGGAGAGAGTTTTTCCCGCAAGAGGTAAAATACTCTAAATCGTAGATTAAATTTGAGCTAACATACTGCTGTAGATATTGAATCAAGCAGGGCGTTAGCTATTATCGTCAGAATCTTGAATATCTGAGCTTCCAGGCAGGCCGACCGTTACATGGTGTAAAATTGGGCTCTCTTCATCTAATAAAAGTACGCCGTATCCCCCTGGTTCTGGGACCGATAGGCTGGAAGAACCGGGGCCTAGGATTAGTGGCATTTGATGGCATGGGCTTTGTATTATTGCATGGGCTAAGCCCTTGTAAGTCGTGTATATTGTACGGTGTACATGGCCACTTATTACCATTTGGCAGCGTCCTGACGCTGCAATGACTTTAGCTACCTCTCGGCCGTTGATTAGACGTATTTCATCCATCCCATCGAGGTCTGTGGTCAACATATGGTGATGTGACAATATTATTACGGGACCTTTGGCTGACAATAAATTGCTTTTCAACCACTGCATGCGCTCTTCGCAGATAAAGCCGCTATGCTCAATTTCTGCACCTTCGTCCAATGTATCAAGATAAAGAACTTTGGTTGTACCGAAATTTTGTGATCCGTGCTGAAAGTCTGCTGAGAGGTTTGGAAAAGCTTTTTGGAATGAAGTGCGTCGATCATGGTTCCCCAACATAAGTGTTGTTTCGAAGAGTTGAGCGTCTAAGGCGTCTTTTAAGATTTGGTACTCTTCATACAACCCGTGGTGAGTTAGATCACCCATTAGAAATAGATGACATGCATCTGGATGATGAACAGATGCATGTTCTAGGCATCTATTAAACCTAGATATAGGGTCCAACCCGGCAATATTTACTTCTGGTAAGGTGATATGGAGGTCTGACATCAACAGTATTTTTTTGGTCATGTTCGATCCCCTCAAACGATTTTTAATTAATCAGTTAGATTTACTGAATTTCATATTTATTTGTAATAACTGAGATCAACTTTTATGCCAATTCTATTAGAAGATCTTTCCCGTCTATTTGAGCACCAGCTACAACATGTATCGCTTTCACTTTCGCATCGCGTTCTGCATGGATCCCCGTCTCCATTTTCATGGCCTCTATTGTAAGTAGTAAGTCACCTTTTGCACATCAGCACCTTCAATCACAGAAATATTTGCCACCACGCCAGGCATTGGCGCGCCAATATGGTCGGCATTGCCTATTTCAGCTTTTCGCCTTCTCGCTTTAGAGGTTGTTATTTTATGATCTGCAACTCGGATTACCCGGGGCTGACCATTTAATTCAAAAAAGACACGGGCGTCCCCCTCTTCGTTGGTTTCTCCGACCGCTTGTAATAAAATCTCCAGAGTTTTACCTGGGTCGATTTCGGCTGTAATCTCCTCGCCTGGTTGCATCCCATAAAAAAATGTCTGGGTAGGGAGGGATCGCACTGGACCATAAGATTGATGTCGAGCCATATAATCTAGAAATACTTTTGGGTACATCAGGTAACCATTCAAATCGTCATCATCTATCGCTTTGCCGTCCAATTCTGCGCTTAGTTCAGCGCGGATGACTTCAAGTTTTGCAGATTGCATTAGTTTTCCTGGGCGTTCGGTTGAGGGCTTTTGGCCCTTTAATACCTTTTTAACGAGCCATGGAGGAAAGCCGCCTGGTGGTTGTCCTAAATTACCTTGCATCATATCGACCACGCTATCTGGAAAAGCTACATCATGATTAGGGTCTTCGACTTTTGCGCGGCTTAATCCCTGTGAGACCATCATTAACGCCATGTCTCCAACAACTTTAGAACTTGGGGTTACCTTTACGATATCACCAAACATTTGGTTAACATCTGAATAGGTTTGAGCTATTTCGCTCCAGCGGTCTTCTAGACCAAGAGAGCGTGCCTGTGCCTTAAGGTTAGTTGACTGGCCACCAGGCATTTCATGTAGATAAACTTCAGATGCTGGAGTTTGCAGGCCAGTTTCAAAGGCTGAATACTGGGCTCGAACATTCGCCCAATATGAACTAACCTCGCGGATTTTATTAATATCAAGGCCAGTATCTCTGTCAGTATTTGATAAAGCTTCAACGATTGAACCTAGAGCAGGTTGAGATGTAGCGCCAGAGAATGCATCCATAGCGGCGTCGATTGCATCAACACCAGCCGCTGAGGCCGCGAGTATTGTTGCGCCGGAAATACCTGACGTATCATGTGTATGAAAGTGAATAGGTAATCCAATTTCCTGTTTTAAAGCTCCAACCAAAGCATGTGCTGCGGCCGGTTTTAATAGCCCAGCCATATCTTTTATACCTAATATATGGGCTCCAGCTTCTTCGAGATCTTTTGCCATATTTACGTAGTATTTAATATCATATTTGGCGCGGTTTGGATTTAAAATATCGCCAGTGTAGCAGATACTAGCTTCACAGACTTTGTTATTTTTCAGGACAGCATCCATCGCAACGCGCATATTCTCCACCCAATTAAGACTGTCGAAAACCCGAAACACATCTACTCCTGTGTTTGCGGCTTGCTGGATAAAAAATTGTATAACGTTATCTGGGTAATTGGTATAACCTACGCCGTTGCTACCCCGCAAAAGCATTTGTGTCATCACATTTGGCATCGCTTGTCTTAAGTCACGCAGTCTCTGCCAGGGACATTCTTGCAAAAAGCGATAGGCAACATCAAATGTAGCGCCACCCCAGCATTCTACAGAGAACAATCCAGAAAGGTTGGCGGCGTAGGTTGGTGCTACTTTAATCATATCGTGGCTTCGCATTCGAGTCGCCAAAAGTGACTGGTGGCCGTCGCGCATAGTTGTGTCGGTAATCAGGAGACTTTGTTGTGACTGCATCCAATCTGCCACTGCTTGCGGGCCATGTTCATCTAAAAGGTTTTTGGTTCCGTAGGGGAGGTTTGCAGTATCCTGAAAAGTCTCTGGTGCTATTGGAGCCTTGAGATCTTTATTTAGTTGCAATCGACCTTCTGTTTCTGGATGTCCATTCACAGTGATATCTGCAATATAAGTCAAAATTTTAGTAGCACGGTCTCTGCGCCTATTAAATTTGAATAGATCTGGCGTAGTGTCGATAAAACTTGTGGTGTATTCATTTGCCAAGAATGTAGGGTGCTTAAGGAGGTTTTCTACAAACGCAATATTAGTACTTACCCCACGAATTCTAAATTCTCGCAACGCGCGGTCCATTCTTGCTATTGTAGCTTCAGGAGTTGGAGACCAAGCGGTAACTTTTTCTAAAAGGCTGTCGTAGTAGCGAGTGATCACAGCGCCGGAGTAGGCAGTACCGCCATCGAGCCTAATTCCCATGCCCGTTGCGCCACGGTAAGCGGTTATTCGGCCATAGTCTGGAATAAAGTTATTTGATGGATCCTCAGTAGTAATACGACATTGCATCGCGTGCCCATCAAGGTTTACCTTGTTTTGATGATCTGTTCCAGTTGCCTCTGCAAGACTTTTCCCTTCTGATATTAAGATCTGTGCTCGCACGATATCAATGCCAGTTACTTCTTCGGTGACGGTATGTTCGACCTGTACCCGTGGGTTGACTTCGATGAAATAAAATTCGCCATCATCCATATCCATTAAGAACTCTACGGTACCCGCACATTCATAATCGACATGTTCACAAATTTTCTTTCCAAGAGTGCAAATTCGTTCGCGTTGATCGCTCGATAAATATGGGGCAGGTGCACGTTCAACCACTTTTTGATTTCGTCGTTGCACGGAGCAATCACGTTCATACAGGTGGTAGATCGAACCAAATTTGTCACCTAAAATTTGTACCTCGACATGGCGAGCCCGCTGGATCATTTTTTCCAAATATCCTTCACCATTGCCGAAAGCGGCTTCAGCCTCGCGGCGGCCCTCTAAAACCTTTTCTTCAACTTCGCTGCTCGAGTAAATCGGCCGCATACCGCGCCCCCCGCCTCCCCAGCTTGCTTTGAGCATTAATGGATAGCCCACAATGGCTGCTTGAGACTTAATTTTTGTGATATCATGGCCCAAAACTTCGGTGGCTGGTATCACGGGGACCCCAGCTTCAATTGCAACGCGCCGCGCACTTGCCTTATCTCCAAGCTGGCGCATCGTTTCTGCTTTTGGCCCAATGAAAACTATACCTGCTTCGTTACAGGCATCAACAAAGTCTGGGTTTTCTGATAAGAGCCCATAACCTGGATGTATCGCATCAGCGCCGCAAGCCTTAGCGACGCGTAATATTTCACTAATGCTGAGATATGCGGCCACTGGGCCTAAACCAACGCCAATTTTGTATGCCTCATCAGCTTTAAAACGATGTAGGCTCAGTTTATCCTCATTAGCATATATAGCGACTGTGCGCTTACCCAATTCATTAGCGGCGCGCATGACACGAATGGCTATTTCACCTCTATTTGCAATTAGAATTTTTTGAAAGTTAGCCATGCTTATTCCTCTAGTGCTGACATGATGGAGCTGTTGAAATTAACTCGGAAAAAGTATTAATAAATTGTTTTATTTTTTAATACATTGTTAATGTTGCGGGGCCACTGCGATATTAGGAGCGGTATACTAACGGTGGTAACTCTTCTAACTTAGACGCTGCAATTTGTATCATATTTGATTTTAGGTCATCATTAAGCATACCAAGTAAGTGAGCTGGACCAGCTCCGCCCATGGCCCCAAGGGCATAATGCCAGGCGCGGCCCATCATGACAAAGTCTGCACCCAAACCAATGGCGCGCATTATATCCAGCCCGCCCTCGATACCACTATCAAAAATTAATGGTAGATTTGTAACAGCCCGAATTGCTGGTAACATGTCAATTGCGCTGGGACTTCCCGCAAATTGGCGGCCTGCATGATTGGATACCCACGCTGCATCAATTCCAAGCTTCTCTAAAGGTTCCGCATCATCGGGACACATCACGCCCTTTACAACTAGCAACCCATCCCAACTGTCCCGTAGCATTTTTATATATTCGTGATCTGGCGCGGTGCGCAGCAGGTAGCCGACATGATTGTTGGATGGCCGAGATGAAAACTCTTCCATTGCTGCTTTGCCATATGTCTCTATCATTTTCATGCGGGGCTTCCCATTAAGGGCAGTTTTTATTGCCCAAGCTGGGCAACGAACGACATGCGATAAAATACGAGGGGTCAGCTGAGGTGGTTGCCGTAATCCACCTCGGATTTGTCTTTCTCGCCGTGATGGTGCTGGCACATCAATGGTGACTACCAATACCCTAAACCCGGCATGTTTCACACGTGTTAGCATATCATTGCGGATGGCCTCATCTCGTGGGGGGTATATTTGGAACCATCCCATATCGCCAAGGTGAGGTGACACATCTTCAGGGGTGGCTGTTGCGACTGTAGACAGCGTATATGGAATTTTAGCGGTAGCCGCAAAACTCGAAAGTATTTTTTCTGCCCCTGGCCATATAAGTCCGGACATGCCTACGGGGGCTATTCCAAACGGTGCGGAGTATTTCTGTCCCAAGAAAGAGGTTTCTAGTTTCGGTGTGATCTCGCCGCGTAGACCGCGTGGAACAAATCGTACTTCATCTAGGCCCTTGCGGTTGAGTTTAAGGGTACTTTCGTCTCCTGTAGCACTATCGAGATATTCCCATGCAAAGTGAGGTATTCGCTTTCTGGCCTTTTCTCGAAGGTCGCAGATTGCGGGGTATTTTGATTCAAAATTCATGTAAAATCGGGTACACCAAACCATTCACGAGTTTAAGTATAAAATTTATTATTAATATATTTTATTAAAATAGTCAGAGAACACAACGCGAACATATCTTTTATTTTTAAATTAATGGGGCTAAACTATCAGCATGAATAACTCCAATGATTCAGACGACCAGACATCAGCAGTAAAGCTTAGCTTAAGTCAGATGGCCATAGCCGCTCGCTCAACCTCTTACATGGATGAACTTAACCCTGCTCAGCGTGCGGCGGTAGAGCAATTAGATGGTCCAGTGTTGATGCTGGCGGGAGCTGGCACAGGCAAAACCAAAGCGCTAACAACCCGTGTGGCTCATTTGCTGAACACTGGTGCCGCGCGTCCAAACGAAATCTTGTCGGTGACTTTTACCAATAAAGCCGCGCGGGAGATGAAAAGTAGAGTGGGAAATTTGATCGGTCAAATAGAGGGCTTGCCATGGATGGGCACGTTTCACTCAATTTGTGTTAAACTCCTACGTCGTCACGCGGAGTTGGTGGGCCTTAAAAGTAATTTTACTATTCTGGATACAGACGATCAGCTTAGATTAATGAAACAATTAATCTCAGCGGCTCAAATTGATGACAAACGCTGGCCGGCGAGGCAGCTTGCTAACATAATTGATAATTGGAAAAATCGTGCGTGGGCACCGAATCAAGTACCTGAGTCAGAACTAGTTTTATATAATTACGTAGGAGCTGATTTATACAAACAGTACCAGCAGAGACTACGCGACCTGAATGCGACAGATTTTGGTGATCTGCTACTGCACGTTGTGACAATTTTTCAAAATAATCCTGATATTTTGTCGCAGTATAATCGATTTTTTAAATATATTTTGGTCGATGAGTACCAAGATACAAATGTTGCGCAGTATCTCTGGCTTCGCCTGCTAGCTCAGGGTCATCAGAATATCTGCTGCGTTGGAGATGATGACCAATCTATTTATGGCTGGCGCGGTGCTGAAGTAGGAAATATTTTGCGGTTTGAGAAAGACTTTCCGGGAGCACACGTGGTGCGGTTGGAGCAAAACTATAGATCTACCCAACATATTCTTGGTGCTGCAAGTGGAATCATTGATGGCAATAAGGGGCGCCTAGGCAAGACCCTTTGGACAGAAAAATTAGAAGGTGAAAAAGTGCGCCTAATAGGTCACTGGGATGGTGAAGAGGAGGCGCGTTGGATTGGTGATGAAATTGAAGCTTCTCAAGTGGGGACGCGTGGTAGGGATCCATATGATTTAGACAGTGTAGCGATCTTGGTGCGTGCATCTCATCAAATGCGTGCTTTTGAGGATCGGTTTTTGACAATTGGCCTACCCTACCGGGTTCTTGGGGGGCCTCGTTTTTATGAAAGAATGGAAATCCGTGACGCCATGGGCTATTTTCGTTTGGCGCTGAGTAGAGACGACGATTTAGCTTTTGAGCGTATTGTGAACACGCCCAAGCGTGGGCTGGGCAATAAGGCGCAACAAAAAATCCAATTTGAAGCACGTACTAACGGTGTATCTTTGGTCGAGGGNGCACGGATACTGTTGTCTAGACGTGGTTTGGGAGGCAAAGGNGCGANCGAGCTGGGTCTGTTGATTGATGGTATTGACCGTTGGGGCGCCCAAGTAAGGATCGCTGATGCCAATCACGTCGAATTAGCCGAAATTATTTTGGATGAAAGTGGTTACACAGCGCATTGGCAGAATGATAGAACACCAGAAGGCCCAGGCCGTTTAGAAAACCTAAAAGAGCTAGTGAAAGCGCTAGAAGGCTTTGAAAATTTGCAAGGTTTTCTTGAACACGTAAGTTTGATTATGGATAATGAACAGGAATCAAATGGGGCCAAAGTCTCAATAATGACATTGCACGGGGCGAAGGGGTTGGAGTTTCCGATGGTATTTTTACCTGGGTGGGAAGATGGACTATTTCCGTCTCAGCGTTCTATGGACGAAAGTGGTTTGAAGGGATTGGAGGAAGAACGAAGATTGGCCTATGTGGGCATTACCCGTGCAGAAGAGGTGTGCACGATTTCTTTTGCGGCGAACCGGCGAGTTTATGGACAGTGGCAGTCAGCGCTCCCTAGCCGGTTTGTTGACGAATTACCGGGAGAACATGTTGATGTGCTAACACCTCCGGGACTTTATGGTGGTGGTTATGGTGCCGCAGGCATGGGGGCAAGTGCGAACCCCGTCGTGCAAGAGATGGAGGGTAGCGATATTTTTGATCGGGCAAGTAAAGCTGATGTTTACAATTCACCTGGTTGGAAACGGCTACAAGAGCGTAGTGCTAAACGTGGTCTAGGCCAGCCATCTGAACAAAGAAATATGACTATTGATATGAATGTTATCTCTTCATTTAGTCTTGGTGACAGAGTTTTTCACCAAAAGTTTGGCTATGGTGAGGTTATGAACATTGAGGGTGAAAAACTGGATATTGAATTTGATAAGGCGGGCTCCAAGAAGGTTGTAGCTCAATATATCCAGAGTGCTACCACTATTGACGACATGCCATTTTGACGTGCGCCAGTTTCATATTTTTCGTGTCAACAGCTTTGCCCAAAAGTCAAGGTTATCAAATGCAAATAAAGACCTGGAATGGTGTAAAATCACAATTTAACCTATGTAAGTTTTTTGGGGCTTAGAGCAGTTCGGCCGTCTACTACAACCAAACCCAGTGCAATTAATGCAAAGCCTATCAAAGACGTAGCTCTTATTGATTCACCTAAAACAAATACACCCAATGTAACAGCAACTGGTGGGATCAAGAGTGTAACTAACATCAAATTACCTGAGCCTGCGCGTTTAAGGATTTTGAAATAAAGAAGATAAGCTACAGAGGTGCAAAAAACTGCAAGTGTGATTAACGCCACCCAAGTGTTTGTCATAAGGTCTAAATTTGGAATTCCATCAACCCAAAGCGTAATTGGAAACATTAATATACAGCTGCAAGTAAGCATCCCAAACGCATTCATTTCGGCAGATTGGCCCGCAAGGCGAAGTTTGGCCCAAACACCTGCAAATGAGTAGGATAGACCGGCAAGTAAAATTGCGAATTGTCCTAGGCTAAGAATATTAAAGCTTTGTAAAGTATCAACGCCGAGGGTGACAATAACGCCAAAAAAACCAATAATCACTCCGATTACTTTATGTGGAGAGAGCCGCTCATCTTTTAGCATTATGCCAGCTACAATTACACCTGTCACCCCTGTGGCGCCATTGAGTATACTCGAGAGACCCGAAGTGATCTGCGTTTGCCCCCAAAATATTAATGAGAAGGGTATTGCATTGTTGAGTGTGCCCATGACGAGGTATGATCTCCAAACTTTAGTTTCCCTTGGCAAGCGCTCTCCCCGAAACCATATTATTAGAGCGAGAAGTGGGATGGCTAATATGACACGAAATAAGGTCAGAGTGATAGGTGGAACTTCCTGCAACGCAATTGCCGCAAAAAAGAATGAGCTACCCCAAATAAAGGCCAGGCCCGTCAGTAATATTGCGCTTCGTGAATCAATTCTCGTAGGCATCAAATATCAAGCTGTAAGGTTACAATTGGGTAGAGCGATACGACTAATAAACTAGCCATCGTCCAGTTGAATATACGTAATTTTGTATCAGTAGTTAAAAGGTGACGCATCTGCGCCCCAAGAATGACCCAGAAGTTTATAGACGGCAGGTTTATGGCCCCAAATATCAAAGAAACCATTATGATATTATAGTTAGTTACAGGCTGTGGGGTATAAACAGTTATAGCCGCCAATGCCATTGTCCAGGCCTTTGGATTGACCCACTGAAAAAAAACAGCCTGCAAAAAGGTAATTGGGCTGCCGGTTACTTTTTCGCCCAAGACCTTAGAGTTTGCGGTACCTATTTTATAGGCGAGGTATAACAGGTAAAATACTGAAACTATCGTTAACACAGTGTGGGCAACTGGAATTCTTTGGAAGACTTGGGCCGCTCCTAGTCCAATAACAATGACCATAAAAGTGAAGCCTAAGACGACACCCAGCATGTGCGGCAAAGTTCTACGGATACCAAAATTTGCACCTGAAGCTAGTAGCATCAAATTGTTGGGGCCGGGGGTGATGGAAGATACCAAGCAGAAAATTACAAGCCCGGAAAGTAGAGAATATGTCATGTTGTGAGATGTGTTGCCAGCTTGTTTTGCTAAATGCAATATCTCTTATATTTTTTGGACTAACCGAATGAGCACCTTAATCCATTATTACTAATGGTTTAGATGAAATTCTTTAAACATAACTGCGACATGCCTAAGAATTAGCCTAATAGTTATGGGGTAGTGCACTGGAGAAGAGAGGGTAAACTTTTAATTAACCATTCTCCGAAAGCTATTTTGCTTAGAGCCCCTTTCTCACTGATTGATATTTAAAATTCCGAGACCTAGGCCACCGGGCCATGCAAAATTGGCTAATAAGTTTCTTCTTTAGATGTTAAAATAATAAAGGAGGGGTTTCGTCGCTCGAACGCTTGCATCAAATGGCCAAGATAGTCATAGGTTCAGAAAAGTCTGTGGAGGATTGAAATGTCTTTAGATCGTTCTGAAGTTTTAGCTACTTTGGCGCACTTGAAGCTACCTGACGGTGGCGATCTCGTCAGTAATGACTT
>JGI20156J14371_10004264_pt1 | contig 10391 bp, 7 predicted proteins | sample COG_06_FD_14371 | JGI IMG/M metagenome (IMG submission 14371) | reverse complement strand
GAATTAGGCTCGATCAATCCAGTCTTTTGTCTGCCCAATGCCTTAGTCGAGCGTTCTATACAAATTGGTATTGGTTGGGCGGCTTCCCTAACGATGGGGGCAGGGCAGTTCTGTACCAACCCTGGAATTATTATTGGTATAAAAGGTGAAGAATTCGACGAGCTTCAAGAAGCAGCTGTCGCACATTTAAATGATTCTGCTGATCAAAAGATGCTCACGGAGGGAATTCAAAAAGCATATATAGCGGGTGTTACTCACCTAAAAAATCGTATCACTGAGTTAACAAAGCCGAGGAAAGCAGAAAAAGAACGTTACGGAATTCCTGCAGCGTTTAAAACCTCTGCAAGCGATTGGCTGTCTGACAAAACCTTGCAACATGAAGTGTTTGGAGCAGCTGGGATCTTTGTTGAATGTGATGATGAAAGCGAGATGATTGAGTTGGCGGAGCAGTTGGATGGTCAACTCACCGTAACGTTACAACTTGCTAAGTCTGATATTAAACTGTCTCGAGCGCTCTTACCAATCTTAGAAGAAAAAGCGGGCCGCCTATTGTGCAATGGCTTTCCAACTGGCGTAGAAGTGAGCTCGGCAATGATGCATGGGGGACCATATCCCGCCAGCACGGATGTTCGTGCGACATCAGTGGGGACATTGGGTATCGCAAGATGGCTGCGTCCCGTTGCTTTTCAGGATTTTCCGAAAGAATTGCTGCACGACGAATTACAGGTATTGCCAGACAAAACTACTTGAGACGCATACGGCGACTTGATATTCTATTTTAACNACAAAGCACACTCCATTCTAAAAGAAATCCGTCATGACGTTCTCGAAAGAAACACAATCGGGATGGAGACCGAAAATTAGGTTCGCACTGCCATTCTAGATGCCATAGATTCCCAAGATGCCTATTCTCATTAGTTTGGCAGCAGTTTATCGAGCGATGAAAATGGTCAAGTTCATAATATACTTTGCGAGAACCTAAGGATTTATGCCTTTGGTTAAAGCTATGCGCATGATTATATGTTTCAATAGTACGCTCAATCTATACTCCCCAAAAACCTTTTTGTTGGTTGTTTAGGCCAATTCGGTCAAGGGCTGGAGTAAGTGCCATTTAAATTCCAATCTTGAGACCGGCTTCGCCATGCTTTTGAAACGCGTCTCGCCATCTATAGAAGCTGGATCTTCCAATCCCGAAATATCGGCTTGGTTTGGGGGCATTGCCAATCTTCTTGGCATGTTGAAGAACTCTTAGTTTACGTTGGATGTCCCGTTCTTCGTTTGTCATGAAAACTTCCTCCATCTTAAATCAGGGAATTTACAGGAAGTGNCTTGAGAGCCCGTATATATGTATAGCGTAGATTAAAAGTTTTTCATTTGGGATCCCAAATTAGTAAAAAAAGCAAAAAAATTTATGATTTTGTTAAATTTACTTGACTTAAGGATCCCTAAAGACTGTATTGGGGTCCAGGAGACTGGGCTCAAACTGAATTGCGAATCTAAAGGTCCGCACTTCTGGGAGTGTCTGGAAGTGAGTTAGACAGGAAAACTGCAGCTCACTTTGCCATCTACAGATGGCTTGCGCAGCGGTCGCTACAGATCCGGTGCGCTGTTTAGAGCTAAGGGAGGACACAATGCTCAAGACTATATCCAAAACGGCCATCGCCGCGACGTTCGCACTAAGTGCAAGCGCGGGTTTCGCGCAAGTTAACTTGACATCCAACGCTGCTGGCGCGGGCACCGCCGGTGCACTATCCGCGACGTCGCTCGTTGAAAACGCAGCCGAGCGCGGGATCGCCAATATTCAAATGAAAGACGGGCAAACCGGAACCAAATACGTAATGGCCCTCGCGGAAGGTAAAATTGACCTTGCCAGTGGACCTTTCATTCTACCGTTCTTGATGGCGAAAGCAGCTGGTCCATATTCCAATTTGGAAAAAGACGTGGCTAAAGAGCTTGGTCACAGCATTGCGATGCTTTATCCTTACACATTCTCAATTTTCACGCTCTATGCCTATGATGCCAAAGGTGTTTCTGGCTGGGACGACCTCAAAGGCATGAAGGTTTTGAACGGCCCGCCACGTGGCACTGCCGCTTTGAACTCCCGCAGTTTGATCCAGCTTTTCACGGGCCTAAAGTCAGAAGATGACTATGATACTGTGACAGTGAACTGGGGCCAGATGCCATCCGCAATTATCGACGGAACAGTCGATGCAGCGGTTATCCCTGCAATGTTCCCTGGGCCGCGCGTAACGCAAGCCTCTGCTGCGGGTTCAATGACAATGCACTCCATGCCTAAGGAAAAGTTTGAAGCACCAGCGACGCAGAAGTTCTTGAACAAGCCCGGCTCAACGCCTTTCGTCGTACCGCTTGCTGATATCAAAGCGGCAATGGGTGAAGGTTGGACCGTTGTGTCTGAGGATGACATGTTCCGCGGCAAAGCTGTGCCCGGCGGCGATCTTGTGAACAAGAGCATGGACGAAGAGCTGGCCTACCAGCTCACAAAGTCGCACATCGAGAACTTGGACAAGATCAAAGCGATGGCCCCTTTCATGGCGACGCTTAACTTTGGTGATGTTTCCGAAAAAGCGAACGGCCTTTGCGGCGCGAACATCGTGAAGTTCCACCCCGGCGCGGTACGTGCTTGGGAAGAAGCGGGCCACATATTGCCTGAGTGCTCAAAGCCTTAGTTCAGCGAACACTGTCATTTGGGAGGGCACTGAAAGAACGCCCTCCTTTTCAATTCTCCTGCTCCACTGTACAAAAGATGGCTACCGTCCATGTCAGATCAAAACTCATCGAACTCTACGGTACCACTTGAAAAGCCGGTGTTTGTAGAACGACTTGTCTACATCCTGGCACTTCTTCTCGTTCTGCTTGGTCTCGTTAACGTGACGCCAGCAATTCCGGGCTGGGACAATCTATGGAAGGATCTCACGGGTAACGATTTTTTCAGGATACGGCGCTTCCCGACCGAGTGGTTGTTCCCAATCACCTTCTTCTGGATGATGCTGATCGTTGCATTGAAAAAGTCTATGTGGCGCAGTTGGACAGACAAAAGCACAACTGTCCGCCGTTTCGGACTTTTCATGGATGCCGCGCTTATCATAGCCGCTGCAGCAATTTCACTATCATACTTAATCGAGATCGAATCCGTATGCTTGATCGATACATTTACCGGAGACCGTGAACGCCTGGTCGCCAAGGCATTGCAGGCGGAAATTGACTTCGCTGAACTTTATGGATTGCCTGCGCCTGACACAGCCGATGATCCGGGGTGCGCGACCACAACAGGTAGCTGGTTGATCTTAATCATGTTCGGTGCTGTTGTCGTTTTCCTTGGCTACAATATCAAAGTCTGGGGATTGCCGCTCGTCTTAGTTTCAATCTTGATCGCCGCTTATACGTTCTTTACGATCCTCAATTGGTACTTTTTTGGCTCAGAGGATCAAAACAAGTATCTAGTGACGATTTTAAGCAGTGAAGACGTCAGGAGACTCGGATCTAGCGTTGGGTTGTTCCAAGATGCCTTGGTCAATCAATCCTCTGGCCTGCTCGGTCGTTTCATTAACGTCCTGCTTGTTCTCGTTTTCCCATATGTCATTCTAGGTGCTCTTTTCGGCAAATGCGCTGGTGGCCAATCTCTGATCAAGCTCGCCTTTGCTGCAACCCGCAACTTGCGCGGTGGCCCAGCCCATGCGGCCGTCGTGTCTTCTGCGATGTTTGGAACGATCACTGGCGGTCCTGTTGTGAACGTCTTGTCCACTGGCGTTTTGACGATCCCAATGATGCTTAAGCGTGGCTTTTCCAAAGTCTTCGCGGGCGGCGTCGAAGCTGCCGCCTCTTCCGGCGGTGCAATCATGCCGCCGATCATGGGCGTTGCTGCTTTCATCATGGCAGCTTTGACTGGTGTGCCTTACCGCGAGATTATCATCGCCGCAACTTTGCCTGCCTGCTTCTACTTCTTCTGCTTGTTCCTCTCCGTCATGTTCCAAGCGCGTAAGCAAAAAATCGAAGCAGTCGGAGAATTAACTGAAGACATGAAACTAACAGGAGAAGATCGCCTTCATTTGATGCAAATCTTTGGTCCTGTCTTGTTGGTTCTGGTCCTTCTCCTTACTCCCAAAGACGCTGTCGGATGCAGCTGGTATTCGATCATGCTGGGTGCAGTTGTTGATCAAAGCAACGGGACGTGCGAGATCACATCCTTGCCTTGGATCATCGAGCTGTTCCAAAACGCGGCGGGCGATGCCAGCGCGGCGGGATGGTGGGCGGTGTTCCTCCTACTTATCCTGATGTTCGTCGATAAATCCTTCCGTGCCAAACCGATGAAGATCTTTGACGGTCTGTCGCAGGCGGGCGTGACGATCTCCACATTGTTCTTGATGTTCATCGCTGTCACCGTGATCGACGTATGCTTGAACTTCACAGGCCTTGCAAAATTCGTGGCCGTTGATGTGCTTGGATTTCTCAATTCCTTTGATGTTTCTGCCAACTCTGCTGGTTTCCAACTGTTCGCACTGTTTTTGACGATGCTTTTGGCAGTCCTGCTCGGCATGGGAATGCCAGCGGTGCCAGCCTATATTAACGTTGCCTTGCTGATGGGTCCGATGCTTGTGGGCCTAGGACTTGCGACGTTCACCGCGCATATGTTCATCTTTTACTTCGCAGTTGCCTCAGCGATCACACCCCCCGTCGCATTGGCTGCGTTTGCGGCAGCGAGCATCACAAAGGCGGATCCGATGAAAACCGGTTTTTCAGCAGTGCGATCAGGTATCGTCATGTTCACCATCCCCTTCGTTTTCGCGCTCTATCCAGAGCTATTGCTGATCGACAAAGCTGTGATCGATCCAAACAATGGGTTGTTCCTAGTGGGCTATGATGGATCCTTCAATTTTGGCTGGTTGGCATTACTGATGCTCCGCATCGCCGTAGCCCTTTATTTGGTGTCCAGCGCACTTGCCGGGTTTGACCGCAAAGCGCTGAAACCGATAGAGATCTTCACGCGCCTCGCAATTGCAGTTCTGATCCTAGCGCATCCAACCGAAATCTATGGTCTGGCATTAGCCGGAGGTTTTGCTCTGGTGGCATGGCATACGCTGCGCAGCCGTGATGAACTAACAGCAACACAGGAGCGACAAGTATGACAGAACGTCCAAGCTACATTCTTTTCATCACGGATCAACAGCGTTACGATCACTTAGGCTGTAACGGCCATCCGGTTCTGCGCACACCTAATATTGATGCTATGGCAGCTGAGGGCGTCAGCCACGATCAGTTCTACGTCGCCTCTCCGGTGTGTATGCCCAACCGCGCGAGCCTTATGACTTGCCGTATGCCGTCAAGCCATGGAACACGCTCGCTTGGAATTCCTCTTGATCATGACAATGTGACGTTCGTAGAACTTCTTGCAGCCGCTGGCTACAACACTTGTTTGATTGGCAAAAGCCATCTGCAAAACTTATCCGATTGGGACATACAGATTGATCCGACTGAGCATCGGGAAGATTTTGCGGTGCCACCAGACGATCTGGCTGTGGCGACTCGCTCGGACCTTGATAACGACACTTATCAGTACGAGCGTCAGGCGTATTGGGATAAGCCTGACCCTAAAGTGCCGCTGCCGTTCTATGGTTTCAACGAATACATTTCGATCATGCGTCATGGCTTTAATACGGGTGGCGATCATTTGGAATGGATTAAGAAAAACGCCCCTGAAACCCTCGCCTTGCGTGGCCGTGACAAGCAGTTCGATCACAACTTCACCGTACCGCAAGCGATACGCACAAAAGTTCCCGAAGAGCATTATTCAACGAGTTACATCGCAGATCGCGCCGCTGAGTGGCTAGAGGCGAGACGCGACAACCCAAAGCCGTTCCTTTTGGTGGTGTCTTTCCCAGATCCGCACCATCCCTTCACACCGCCCGGTAAATATTGGGACATGTACAAGCCCGAAGATATGGTTGTGCCTGCCGCATATGAGATTGATGATTGGGACCCGCCCGAGTACGTCAAAGTAGCCGAACGTGACCGTGCCAAAGATCCAAACCTGGGTCAAATGGCTGGCTATTCGGTGGCTGTCTCCAAACAGGAGGCCTTAGAGGCGCGCGCACTGACTTGCGGAATGATCTCGATGATTGATGATGCAGTTGGCCGCGTGCGCGCGGCGGCGGCAGATGCAGGCGTCGCGGAAAATACCGTGCAAATATATACGTCCGATCATGGCGATCATTTGGGCGAACATCGCCTTTTGTTCAAAGGCGCGGAGCAATACGACAGCCTCACGCATGTGCCATTCATTTGGGCCGACCCTAAAGGCGACAGCGGTACGCGCACAGATGATTTGGCGCAGACCCTCGATATCGGGACAACCATCCTAGAGCATGCGAAGGTTGAGAAATCACTGGGAATGCAAGGCGTTGTGCTGCCAACCGTTGGCGGCGCTGGCCGTGATGCGGCGCATATTCAATACGAAACGCAACGCACGCAGGAAGCTTTTGGCACTCGTCCTCGGGTTCATACAATCGTTCAGAGCAATTGGCGTCTGTCGATGTATCTGGGTAAATGCCAGAACGAGTTGTTTGATCTCGAAAATGACCCCGGTGAAATGAGTAACCTTTGGGACAGTGCAAAGCATCAAGACATCAAAGCGCGCTTGGTTGAGCGTTTGGCCGAATTGGAAATCGCTGCCGTAGGCCGTGTGCCACTACCGACTGCGCAAGCTTGATCGAGTAACTTAGGAATACTAATGTCTCTTAAGACCCGTTTCATTACACTTGGAACTGCTGGCGGCCCCGTCCCCAAACTTCACCGCGCGCAGCCGTCACATGCGATAACACGAGGTGATCGCGTGATCTTGATTGATTGCGGTGAAGGTGCGATGCAACAGTTGATGCGCGCTGGAATCGACTTTCGCCGCGTTGAAAAAATCATTCTTTCGCATCACCACTTTGATCATATTGGCAGCCTGTTTACCTGCCTTGGGATCAATATGATGCTGCAACGCAAACAGCCGATCACGATCTACGGCCCACCCGGCACGCATCAAATTGTTGAGGGTCTCGCGATGGCCTGTGATGTGCCGCGAGCCATTGGCTTTGGTGTCACGGGTCAGTCTCTCCCACATCCGCGAGATTTCGTTTCGGTTGAGGAAATCGCTCCGGGTGTCACGTTTGAAATCGATGATATTTGCATTTCATGCTGTGAAAACACGCATTATCGTGCTGAAACCGAACTAGGGACGGAGGGACCTATTTCACTGTCTTTACGTTTTGACGCACCTGATCGTTCTATCGTTTACACAGGCGACACGGGGCCGTGCCGTTTGGTTGAGAATCTCGCCAAAGGCGCGCAGCTGCTAGTGGGTGAAATGATGCTCGCAGAGCAAATCATCGCGCAGCTTCAGGCTAAGAATCCTCATATGACGCCAGAGCGTATCGCGATGATGGGCCAGCACCTTCACAGCCACCATCTGAGCCCAGAGCAATTGGGCGACCTCGCGGCCCGCGCGGGCGTTGCGCATGTGGTCGCCGTTCATATTCCGCTTGATAGTATCACGCCGGAAACTGCGCCTGACTTTACAGCGCGCATTTCTCAAGTGTTTTCGGGTCAGGTTTCAATAGCCAACGATCTCGATCAGTTTTGATTTAGGAAACTCGCATGACTTTGACCTCAAAAGTGGCTCAAGCCGAGCGCAAACTCACAGGACGACCTGTGCCGCGCGTTTTAGTGGTCAAAGATGCTTGGTATCTCACGCCCAATATGATCCGCGTCGTGTTTGTTGGTCCTGAGCTTGATGGTTTTCCGAGCGGGCGCGACGGTGGAAATTGCAAGCTGATGATCCCCGAAAGTGGCGAAACCAAAGACCACTTTATCGAGCGTTTGAGCAGCGGTCCACCGCCCGTCAGGCGTACCTACACGGTGCGCAAGTTTGACGTCGCTACGCAAGAATTAAGCATCGATTTTGTCGCACATGGCGATGAAGGCCCTGCATCACGTTGGGCGATTTCTGCCAAGGCTGGAGATTTTCTAGGTTTCGCTGGTCCAAGCGCACCAAAGGTCATAGATTTTGATGCGGACTGGTATCTTGTTGCAGCTGATCCTTCAGCCATTCCGGTTGCAGCAGTCGCATTGGAGGCCATGCCACGTGATGCAAAAGGCATCGCGATATTTGAAATCACTTCGGCAGAAGACCAACAAGAAATCGACGCGCCAGCAGGCATAAAGATACATTGGTTGGTGCATCCCGATCCCCACAAAGCGTCTACGCGCCAGGAAGACTTTATCAAAGCGATGGAATGGCCGCAGGGCCGCGTAAAAACATGTATTGCAGGAGAGTCCGCCGTCATCCGGTCTTTGCGAGCCTTCCTCACAATCGAAAAGCAGGTGCCCCGTGAGGACACCTATATTTCAGGCTATTGGAAAATCGGTTTGATCGAAGACCAACATCAAAAGGCCAAGCGAGACGGGGCTAATTGACCCCGTCCTGAAATCTTTAGACGTCACCTTGTTCTAGTTCTTTCGCATACTGAATATAGTAGTGGCGTGTCGGACAATTGATTTGGGCCACGGCGTGCGCACGAAGTGCTTCTGCTTTCAGTCGCTTCACATTGGCAACATCGTACTCCACATTTAGGAGCCGATCTATAAGCTGTAGCGCCCACTGAAAATCACCATCTTTCAGCGCCTTTTGGGCAGCCGCTAAGACAGCAGCATTACCGCCTGCCAATTCAATGAAACGCTTCGCTTCAGCTTTAGGTGATAGCGGCGATAGTGAGGTTGGGTTGCCATCAAACCAACCCATGGTTCCAACAAAATAGGCACGCACAGAGAAATCAACGCGGCCATAGTACTCCCGCAGATGGGGTTTCTCAGCCAAATGATCCGGCAATTTAACTCTATGCGCGAGTTCGTCAATCGTCAGTCCTGCATCCATGCCATTGCGGGTTTCATCGACAATATGACGGATTGCGTCACGGTAATCTGTCAAATCACTTTTGATTTTCTCCGCACCAAAGACCGCTTTTGTGTGACCTGGACCAAGCACCTCTGGTCCAAAACCCATGAGTAGATCCATGGTATCCGCCCAAGAATCAAAATCCCGATAGGCAGTTCCGCGTGGAGGATAAAGGTTTGGAAAAGAGCGATAGAAATTGTCGCCACATATCAACACTTTCTTATCTGCATACCAAACAACAATGTGATCAGGAGTTTCGCCAGGTGCGTGTACAAGCTCCAGATCAATACCGTGAACGCTTAACTTTTCACCTTCATCCCCAATGCGTCGCGTCGGCGGTAAAGCCCCCGCACCCATGCCTTTCAGTGGACGCGCGCCTGGACCGACGCCGATGCCAATGATCTCATTTGGATACGATAATCCAATACCGAACTGACGTTTTGTTCGAACCTGCATAGCCTTCACTGGCTGTGGATGATTGGATGCAACAAAGAGCGAGTCTTCTGAGAAACGTGTGCTCGCTAGGATCTCTGGATTGCCCCCTTCTGCAAAAACACTTGCACCTGAAACATGATCACGGTGTGAATGCGTAAGGATGATCGTTTTGATTGGCTGATCCGTAATCTTGCGGAACTCAGCCAAAATATTTTCAGCTGCGACCGTTGTCTCGGACGTATCAACAATGATTAAACCATCATCACCGATGATCATATAAACGTTTGACGCAGCAAACCCGAAAGCTTGATAGACGTTGTCTGCCAATTGCACGACTTCCTTTTCGAAATACGCGGGATGGGCTTTGAGTTCTGGGTGCATGTAAAGATCTCCTTTGGCTCTCAGGGTCGTGCAGAAACAGACCCGCTCTGCACAGTTAAGCAGTTCTGGGATCCTAAAATCAAGTAATTTAGCAAATTTTGACTGATTTTAGCGATAAAATTCTTGAAATGGGATCCCAAATTGCGTAATCTTTGGACAACATAGGGTGAAATGGGTAGATTTTCGATTCCATTTTTAAATTTGGGGTCCCAATCTACCTGATCCTAGTCAAAATAGGTATGAAGTTAATGAAGAAGTCACATTTTGAAGTCGGACTTGTACTTTCCGTTATTCTTGGAATTTTTGGTACGTGGCCATGCACTTGGTCGAGCTGGTATGGAGGCTATCTATTTAGATTATGCAGATCGTGGAATCAACAATGCGCAAAAGATATATTAAGCGCTAAATAAATATTCGAAGCGCGCGAAGAAAAGAGCTCTATACTTAAAATAGATCTATAGCGAGCTTCGACTGATTACTTAAATCAAAGGTAAGGAATATGTCATATGGCTGTCATAACACCCACAAACAAGACTGTTGAAACCCTCACAGGATTGCACTTGTACCACGGTGCTATTTCTAACTGCTCGATGCGCGTAAGAATGACACTTATTGAAAAAGG
>JGI20156J14371_10004260_pt1 | contig 10396 bp, 11 predicted proteins | sample COG_06_FD_14371 | JGI IMG/M metagenome (IMG submission 14371) | reverse complement strand
GGATTAAGCAGTGCCAGCAGCACAATATCCCCGAAGAATTTTTACGCGAAAAACTTCCTGAGTTTGTTCAATATTGGCGCGATCGCGGGCAGGCGCGGTTCTCTTGGGGCAATGCTTTTTATAAACACGTATTAAAACTCTGGCGCGAAGAGCAAACCCGCCGCGGCGCCTTCGAGCAGGCAAGCGAGATGTCTGCTTCGTGGCGGCCAAGTCCACAGGCGCTGTCGATACTCCACAACTCAGGGGTGAACCCACACTTCATCGAAGACGCGATCCCCGAATTCGTCCTCTATTGGGAAGAGCGCGGTAGGAATAGCGCGGGGCCGTGGAATACTAAGTTTATCGAACACGTCAGGAGGCAGTGGGCGCGCTATACGGCGATGCAGGGCTTCGACGACACGCCGCGCCCGATTCTCGCTAACTGGACGCCCAGCGCCGACTTTTACGAGACCCTTCAGCTTGCCGAGATCGATGCCGAATTTGCCAATGCTCGTGTCGCCGAGTTTGTTCTATACTGGCGCGACAGTCAGCAAGCCAAGGCGTCTTGGAATACGACATTTCTTCAGTTTGTTAAGGCCGAGTGGGCGCGTAAACTTCAGCGCGATGCACAGCAACCAAGCCGCGGCATGAGCACGAGAGGAGGACAGAATGCAGAAGATCGACGCGATGGTAGCGCAGGCACGAGCAGCGTTGCAGAACGACTCCGACAACTCGACGACCGCAGTTGGGCAAGCTGATTTGGCGCAGCCAGAAAGAAGCAGTGCCTCGTCCTCGCCGTCGGATGATCTCGATCATATCGCAGCGATAAATAGAGTGTTCTCGCAGCTACAGTTTGCCTACCACAATCAGTATTATCGCGCGTTTCCCGATGTCGACAGCGAGACGATCGCCAAAAAGTACTGGCTTAGCTGCCTCGAAGACTATGCGCCGCAGCAGATTGTCGCAGCAACCAAAACGATTGTACGCAGTCAGACCTTTTTACCTAGTCTGGCCGAGCTGATAAAAGCCTGTGAACGCGGGGGTGACCTGTTCGGCCTGCCGAGCGCACGCGACGCTTATTTTGAAGCGTGTTCTGCACCCTCACCGAAGAAAGACTTTTCGTGGAGTCATCCAGCTGTCTATTACGCGGGCCGCGCGGCGGGATGGTATACGCTTGCAAACGAGGGGCAACGCCGAGGGCAGCCGATTTTTGAGCATCATTATCAGGTGTTTTGCCGACGCGTGATGCGCGGCGAAAACCTCGAAGGACTTTCGCCGACACCCTTGCCTAGCCGCGTGAATAAACGGCTCGATCCTGCCGAAGCGAAAGCGCGATTCGCAAAGCTCCGAGCCGAGCTAGAACTTTAATAGTCGGCTCGGCTTGCTTAGAAGCGCCTTAACTCGCGCTTTTTCAAGCAGCTGTCGCAAATTTTAGCCGTCCAGCTTCTTATATTTCATTCGGGTAGGCTCTGCGCCGTCACCGAGGCGTTTCTTTCGATCAACCTCATAATCGCTGTAATTTCCTTCGTGCCACACCACCCGACTGTCGCCTTCGAAGGCGAGAATGTGAGTGCAGATGCGGTCGAGGAACCAGCGGTCGTGCGAGACAACAATAGCGCAACCAGGGAAGGTCAATAGTCCTTCCTCGAGTGCGCGAAGGGTCTCAACGTCTAGGTCGTTAGTCGGTTCGTCGAGCAGCAATACGTTGCCGCCGCGTTTGAGAAGTTTTGCCATATGAAGACGGTTGCGCTCGCCGCCCGACAGGTCTTTTACAAATTTTTGTTGATCTCCGCCGCGGAAATTAAAGCGACTCGCATACGAGCGCGACGACACTTCGTAGCGGCCTATGACGAGTTGCTCGTGGCCGTCGGAGATTTCCTGCCACACTGTGTTGTCGCCGTTAAGCGCATCGCGGCTTTGGTCGACATACGAGAGCGCAACGGTGTCGCCTAGTTCGATGCTGCCGCTGTCGGGCTTTTCATCGCCTACGAGCATGCGTAAAAAGGTCGTCTTGCCCGCACCATTGCCACCGATAATGCCAACGATGCTGCCTTTTGGGACGCTAAAGCTAAGATTGTCGATCAGCGTTTTCTCGTCGAAACCTTTGCAAAGATTGTTTACTTCGAGAACCTTGTCACCAAGGCGGGCGCCCGGCGGAATGTACAATTCTTGTGTTTCGTTACGGGTTTGAAACTCTTGCGAATTAAGCTCTTCGAAGCGAGCGATACGCGCCTTACTCTTGCTCTGGCGGCCTTTCGGGTTTGCGCGCACCCACTCGAGCTCAGCCTTAATGGTTTTTTCGTGAGCCGCTTGCTGCTTTGCTTCGGTCTGCAGTCGCGCCTCTTTGGCTTCGAGCCAATTCGTGTAATTGCCTTCGTACGGAATGCCATGACCGCGGTCGAGCTCGAGAATCCAACCCGCTGCATTATCAAGAAAATAGCGATCGTGAGTAATCGCGACAACAGTACCGGGATAGTCTTGGAGAAAGCGCTCCATCCAAGCCACGCTCTCAGCATCTAAGTGGTTTGTTGGCTCGTCGAGCAGCAACATGTCTGGCTTAGACAGAAGAAGCCGGCAAAGCGCAACACGCCGTTTCTCGCCGCCAGATAAATGCGCAACCTTGGCATCCCACGGCGGCAGCCTCAACGCGTCGGCGGCGCGCTCTAATATCCTATCGACTTCCCAACCATCGACAGCATCGATTTTTGTTTGCAGATTGCCTTGCCTTTCGAGCAGGGTGTTCATTTCATCGTCGCTCATTGGCTCGGCGAATTTGTCGCTTATCGCGTTAAACTCTTCGAGCAGCGCCATTATCTCGCCGAGACCTTGCTCAACATTGCCACGTACATCGGCGTCTTCGTCTAGCTGCGGCTCCTGCGGCAGGTAACCAATATTAATGTCTGCCTGCGGGCGAGCCTCGCCGTTAAATTCTTTGTCCACGCCGGCCATGATGCGCAGCAGTGTCGACTTTCCCGAGCCGTTGAGACCTAGTACGCCGATCTTGGCGCCGGGAAAGAATGACAGAGAAATATCTTTGAGGATTTCGCGTTTGGGAGGAACAACTTTGCCCACGCGGTTCATATGGTAGACGAATTGTGATGCCATAAAAATCTCGTAATAGTCGGAAATACTAAACTTAGCTGAGGTTGGCCAAACCCAGAAGTAATTGTACAGCATAGAAATTGTAAAGCAGTTGAAAATATTTTTACTCGGCTAAACGGGCCGCAGCGAACAAGTAAACCAATCATTTAGTTGAGGTTCAATCCTCTCTCTAATAGCTGCTATAGTCTGAGGGTGACTATCAATGAGGAGTAGCGTAGCTATGGCCAATTCCCTATCGATCAAGTTCTTTCCCTGTGCACAGCTCCTGTGCTTTTCTTTTGTGCTCATTTTCACCCGCTCAGCTTATTCTCAAACCGATTCACCAGTGTTGGCAGAGGCGGCTTTTCAACCGCCGTCTGTGTCTATAGAAGAAATAGTGGTGGTATCACAACAGACCTTTCAGCGACTGAGGGTGCAGCTAGACCTCGCCGAGGTGGCGCTCTATGCCGCGTACAATGACCTAAACGATCTTGACGAATTTGATGTCACCTGCAAGAACTCGGACTGGGCAGGGACGCATATCCAAGAGCAGATGTGCTGGCCGCAGTTCATGACCGAACTGAGCGCGCAGAATGCGCAAGACTGGCGGCAGGATATCGGCATGCTTGTCCCGGTAGATCAACTGCAGCTTAATAACCGTGATAAATTCGATGATCTACGCGAGAACATCAGAGTTGTTGCGCTGGAGCATCCTGATGCAGCGGCTGCGCTCCTCGAAGTAGGTAAGTTGCAAGCGGCAATGCGACGTAAACGTGAAGACTGTATGGCGCAGAAACCTTTTCTTTTCGTGTTTCGGTTATGTAAGTAGCTACGTTAATGTGCATGAGAGTAATTCCTCAATTGAGCGTGTTGCTGCGTAGCCAAGCGAACGAATCCATGGGTTTTTAGTGTTTGATTGGGTTATCTGAAGGAAAGTTTAACTGTTGTAGTTCGCTACGGAGGCCGGTTTAAGCCGAAGCGCATATCAAAACGACAAGGTATTGTCTCAACCGCCGGAAAAGACTAAATCTGGCGCTTCTTAGGCTCGACTTAAAGATGCCTAGCGCCGCCCTATCATGTAGAATACAGGCGCTAAATCAAGCCCATTTGACGCCTTTGTCCGGAGTAGAAGATGTTTAAGACCGATGTCAGCCTCGCCGAGTTCGATCCTGAAATAGCNGTNGCCATGGAGGCCGAGCGTGTTCGGCAAGAAGAGCACATTGAACTNATCGCTTCNGAGAANCATGCGAGCCCCTTTATNATGGAAGCNCAGGGNTCNGTCTTGACNAATAAATACGCNGAAGGCTANCCNGGTAAGCGTTACTACGGNGGCTGCGAACACGTTGACGTGATTGAGCAGCTCGCGATCGATCGCGCNAAACANCTCTACAANGCCGACTATGCAAACGTGCAGCCTCACTCCGGTTCGCAGGCCAACGCAGCTGTTTACATGGCGCTGATGGAGCCGGGCGATACCGTTTTGGGTATGAGCCTCGCCGACGGCGGCCACCTTACTCACGGTGCAAGCGTGAGCTTCTCAGGGCGTATCTACAATGCAGTGCAATACGGGCTCAATGCCGAAACGGGCGAGATCGACTACGATCAAGTTGAACGCCTCGCGCATGAGCACAAGCCGAAGATGATTATGGCCGGCTTCTCTGCCTACTCCAAAATCGTCGACTGGCAGCGTTTCCGCGATATCGCCGATGCGGTCGGTGCGTGGTTTGTCGTCGACATGGCGCATGTCTCGGGTCTCATTGCTGGCGGCGCCTACCCCAGTCCCGTTAATATTGCCGACGTCACAACATCAACTACACACAAGACACTGCGCGGCCCGCGTGGCGGCATTATTCTCGCTCGCGCCAACCCCGAGCTCGAGAAGAAGCTGAATTTTGCAGTATTCCCCGAAAGCCAAGGCGGCCCCTTGATGCATGTGATCGCAGCGAAAGCGATCTGCTTCAAGGAAGCGATGAGCGATGAGTTTAAAGCGTATCAGGCGCAGGTTGTTGCAAATGCGCGTGAGATGGCGAAAGGTTCATGGCGCGTGGTTATGAGGTTGTCTCAGGCGGTACCGATGATCATTTATTCTTGCTAAGCCTGATCAAGCAAGACATCACCGGTAAAGATGCCGACGCAGCGCTGGGGCGTGCGAATATCACCGTGAACAAGAATGCTGTACCGAACGATCCGAAATCGCCTTTCGTCACGAGCGGCCTTCGCATTGGATCGCCAGCAGTCACGACGCGCGGGTTCAAAGAGGCCGAAGTCGCTGAGATGACCTCGTGGATGTGTGATGTATTAGATAACATCGAAGATGAAGCTGTGATCGCCGAGGTAAAACAGAAAGTTCTCGAGCTCTGCTCGCGCTTCCCGGTTTACGGCTAGGCCATCGTTCGATTACCGATGCTCGCCTGCCGGTGCTGGCAGCGAGCAAATTCGCTTAAACGGAACCTAAGGTATGCATTGTCCTTTTTGTAGTGCGGTCGACACCAAAGTAATCGATTCGCGGCTCGTCGCCGAGGGTAATAATGTGCGCCGTCGCCGCGAATGTATCACCTGCGCCGAGCGCTTTACGACCTACGAAGCGGCCGAACTAGTGATGCCGCGAATTATTAAAGCAGGTGGTATACGCGAGCCCTTTAACGAAGACAAAATGACGGCAGGCTTGATGAAAGCCTTAGAGAAACGCCCCGTGAGCATCGAGCGTGTCGAAGAGGCGGTCACTAAAATCAAGGCGAGCTTGCGCGCAACTGGCGAACGTGAAATCGATTCACGCGCGGTGGGCGAACTCGTGATGAGTCAGCTGCGCGATCTGGACGAAGTCGCATTCGTGCGTTTCGCTTCGGTCTATCGCAGCTTTAAAGACCTCGACGAGTTTCGTCAGGAGATTGATCGCTTATCAAACGAGGAAAAACCCGAGGCTTAGAACAGGTGGTGGTGCTAAAAACACGCTGCTCAAAAAACGCCTCGGCGTCTTCATTCTTTTAGCGCCTAAGGCATCCCCTTATGCAAACCCTACGTAATAGCGAGCTCGACGCGCAAAAGACAGCGTGGCCGCAGCATATGCAGCGCGCGATTCAACTCGCTGCGTCTGTATTTAGTGCTGCTCCGAATCCCCGCGTAGGTTGTGTAATCGTTGTTAGCAATGGCGAGGTAGGTGACAGCGTAGTAGGCGAAGGCTGGCATAAGGGAGCAGGGTTGCCTCACGCAGAACCCGAAGCGATTGCCGATGCGTTTCCTCTTGCGGCAGGGTCGACAGCTTTCGTAACGCTTGAGCCCTGCTGCCATACAGGCCGGACAGGACCGTGTAGCTCGGCGCTTATCGAGGCTGGTGTAAGCCGCGTTGTTATAGCGAGTAAAGACCCCAATCCCAAAGTGAGCGGTGGCGGGATTGCTGCGTTAGAGGCGGCGGGAGTAGAGGTCTTTTTTTTACAGGATTTCGAGAATAGCGCTCGACGATTGAATCGTGGTTTTTTCAGTAGGCTCGAGCGGCGTAGGCCTTTCGTTCGGTGCAAGCTTGCGATGAGTTTAGATGGTCGCACAGCGCTGGCGAATGGCGAGAGCAAATGGATAACCGGCGCAGAGGCGCGCAGCGACGTGCAACGACTTCGCGCTGAGTGCGACGCCATCGTGACCGGAATCGAGACGGTTTTAGCCGACGATCCAGCGATGACCCTGAGACAGGCAGAGCTCGGACTGAACGCACAGCAATTGGTCTGGAATGAGCTGCGTTTGTCTAACCCACCGCTGCGCGTTGTTCTCGATAGCCGCGGGCGCTTGAGTGAGACAGCCAAGATAGTCACAGAGCCAGGGCGCTGCATTGCGTATCGGCTCCATGGCGCGAATAGCTTCGCAGAGGCGTCATCGTCTGTCGAGGCACGTTTAGCGCCGAACACCGGCGAGTCTCCATCAAGGGTGGACTTGTTGTCTGTGCTAGAATCGCTCGCTGAGCTAGATGAATGCAATGAGGTGTTGGTCGAGGCTGGCGCGACGTTGAGTGGCAGTTTTATCGAGGCAGGGCTTGTCGACGAATTGATCATCTACATTGCGCCAAAACTGCTAGGCAGCGACGGCAGACCTTTGCTGGGAATGAGCGGCCTAAACGAATTGAGTGACGCGATTGAGTTCAAAGTCGATTCACTCGAGCAGGTCGGCGCCGACATAAAGGTCACGCTCAGGCCTCGCTAATTTTACGTGGTGCGAAGATACGCGGCGTAAAAAGAGTAAACCTTGTTAGTTTGTTAGATTGTTAGATTGTTAGATTGTTAGTTAGTTCGTTAGAAGGTGAATCATGTTTACAGGAATTATCGAAGCTACCGGCTCAGTCGCTAACCTTACGCGTGTCCGCGAAGAGTGGCGACTTTTGGTCTCAGCCGGCGGCCTGTCGCTCGCCGATGTAAAGCTAGGCGATAGCATTGCCGTTAACGGTTGCTGCCTCACGGTTGTCGAGTTTGATGAGCATCAGTTTGCCGCCGACGTGTCTAACGAGACGATGAATTGCACAAGCCTTGGCCAGCTCAAAACAGGATCGCGCGTTAATCTTGAGAAGGCGATGCAGGCGACAAGCCGATTCGGCGGGCACATAGTAAGCGGTCACGTCGATGGCGTGGGTTCGCTTGTCAGTTCAGCGCCAGACGGGCAGAGCATCCGTCTCATCTACGAGGCGCCTAAAGAGCTTGCGCGTTATATTGCCGGCAAGGGTTCGATCTGCATTGACGGGACTAGCCTCACGGTTAATGCGGTAAACGGTGCGCAGTTTACTGTAAACGTGATTCCGCACACGCAGGTCGAAACCATCATCGGCGAGTATGTGGTTGGCCAGAAAGTGAATCTCGAAGTAGACCTCGTGGCTCGGTATCTAGAGCGATTGATGCTTGGCGACAAGGCGGCAAAAGAGCATGGCTGGAAAGAACAGGCTGGTGGAATTGACGCAGAATTTCTCGCCGAACACGGCTATAAGTAGCGCTATCGGCAGCGCATATTGAACGCGACATTGACTTACGACTCGCGCTAAAAATCACTAATGAGAGTTAACGATTAGCTCCAAGGAAATTATTCCAACGTCATGAAATTGAATACAGTCGAAGAAATCATCGAAGACATTCGCCAAGGCAAAATGGTCATCCTTATGGACGACGAAGATCGCGAGAACGAAGGCGACCTGATCATCGCCGCCGAATGCATCACTACGCCCGATGTCAATTTTATGGCGACTAATGCGCGTGGCCTCATTTGTCTGACGCTCACGCGCGAGCGCTGCGAATTTCTTAAGTTGCCTCTCATGGTTGATGAGAACAACACGCCTTACAGCACAAACTTTACGGTGTCGATAGAAGCTGCGTCGGGCGTAACAACCGGAATCTCCGCGGCCGACAGGGCGCGCACTATTCAAGTGGCAGTCGATCGTGCCAGCGAGCCGAGCGATATTGTTCAGCCGGGACATATTTTCCCGATCATGGCGCAACCTGGTGGCGTTCTGCGCCGTGCGGGGCACACCGAGGCTGGCTGCGATCTAGCCCGACTAGCGGGTCTTAGCCCTGCGGCTGCTATTGTCGAAATAATGAATGAAGACGGGACGATGGCGCGCCGCCCCGACCTCGAAATATTCGCCGAAAAGCACGGGTTAAAAATCGGTACGATCGTTGACCTTATCCATTACCGCATTGCTAACGAGCAGACCGTCTCGCTTGTCGGCACCGAGAAAGTGCAGACACAGTTCGGTGAATTTGACTGCCATACCTACCGCGATTCCATTAGTGGCAGCATGCACCTTGCGTTTACCAAGGGTGAGATCAAGGCGGACGAACCCGCGCTCGTGCGCGTGCACATTCCTAATACGGTTCGCGATATCTGCGAGGTGTATAATGCCGAACGCACCAGCTGGTCGTTCTCGAGCGCACTTAAGCGCATCAACGAAGAAGGAAGCGGTGTCGCCGTGTTATTATCCGGCGACGACTACGGCCAGCCGCTGGAACAAGACATTGCCTCCGCACTCGCGCGCGACAAAGAGTCTAGCGCGGTGAGTCGCAGCGGTAGCGACGTAACCATTGGCACAGGCTCGCAGATTTTGCGTGACCTAGGTGTCGGCAAGATGCGACTGCTGAGCTATCCGGCGCGTTTTAACGCGATTTCGGGCTTTGACCTCGATATCGTCGAATTTGTCGAATTTGAAAAATAAAATTTAATACCCTCACCCGCGCAGCGAGATGAGTGAACAGAGAGAGTAAAGAGATGAGCACAATCAAGACAATCGAAGGCACATTCGTTAACGCATCGGCGCGCTATATTATTGCAGTCGCTCGCTGGAACGGTTTCGTTGTTGAGAGCCTTTTAGAAGGCGCGCTCGACACACTGCGCCGCCACGGTGTAGCCGACAAAGATATCTTGATCGTCAGGGTTCCTGGTGCGTTCGAACTGCCTCTCGCCGTTAAGAAACTTGCCTCGCGCGACGACTGTGACGCGGTTATTGCACTCGGCGCGGTTATTCGCGGTGGTACGCCGCATTTCGAATACGTTGCGGGCGAATGTGTTAAAGGCTTAGGTCAGGTGTCGCTCGATTCGGGCAAGCCGGTGACGTTTGGCGTGCTCACGGTTGATAGCATCGAACAGGCAATCGAACGCTCAGGTACCAAAGCTGGCAATAAAGGCGCCGAGGCGGCTATCACGGCCGTCGAGATGGTTAGCCTACTTCGTCAGTTGGACGCGTAATGACCGCGCTCACTAGTCAAGCCGCCGCCGGTGCTATTGCCGCTAGGTCGCGCATTCCAATCGCGCAGCGCCGTAAAGCGCGCCGTCTCGTGGTGCAGGCGACGTACCAGCACTTGTTGTCAGGGTCGACTCCGGGAGCGATCGAGGAAGAGTTTCGCGAAGAACACACCGGCAAGGTCGACTGGGAGTATTTTACCGAGATCTTAGGCGGCATCGTAAGTCAACGCGCCGAGCTTGATGCGCATATCGAGCCGTTACTCGACCGTAAGGCTTCGGCGCTCGACCCCATTGAGCAAGCCGTGCTTTATCTTGGCACTTACGAATTCGCCAACCGCATCGATGTTCCTTACCGAGTGGTCATAAACGAGTGTATCGAGCTTGCTAAGGTCTTCGGTGCCACCGATGGCCATAAATACATAAACGGTGTTTTGGACAAACTGGCGCTGACGCTCAGGCCACTCGAGACCAAAAGCCGCGCTTAGATCGAGGCCTCACCCGTGTCCTATTCTGAGTTCGAACTCATCAGGCGCTGCTTCGTCGACGAAGGCTTAGGCTTTGATCGCGACGGTGTCGTGCTTGGCATAGGCGATGACGCAGCGATCGTTCAACCCCCCAACGGCATGGCGAT
>JGI20156J14371_10004252_pt1 | contig 10416 bp, 10 predicted proteins | sample COG_06_FD_14371 | JGI IMG/M metagenome (IMG submission 14371) | reverse complement strand
TTTATATTTAAACACTCAACACGTTGTGGTATAAGTAAAATGGTTATTAAAAGATTTGAAAATATGTTTGACGAATCGATGAGTAATATCAAAGTTTATTATTTAGATTTACTTAATTATCGAGATATTTCTAATGAAATAGCAGTAGCTTTTGAGGTCATTCATCAATCACCTCAATTATTAATAATAAAAAATGAAGTTTCTGTATTTAACGCATCTCATCAAGATATCACAAGTGTAAAACTTCAAGAATACCTTTAATGTACATTTTAAATTTTATATAAATTTTGTCACAAACCAATACCATAAAAGTAACTACTGGAAAAGAACTTTATAATTATCAAAAAATAGCTATTGAGGAAATATTTCAAAAATTTGACAGTGCTGTAGATGATTATCATTTATTATATCAACTCCCAACAGGAGGTGGAAAAACAGTCATATTTTCTGAAATTGTAAGGCGTTATATTTCTAAATTCAAAAAGAAAGTTCTAGTATTAACTCATCGTATTGAATTAAGCAAACAAACTTCAAACATGTTAAATGAATTTGGAGTTCCAAATAAAGTCATTAATAGTACTGCAAAATTAGATGATCAAGACAACTATGATTGTTTTGTTGCTATGGTAGAAACGTTAAAAAACAGATTAAATGATGATAAATTAGACATATCTGATATTGGGCTTGTAATTGTTGACGAGGCACACTACAATTCATTTACTAAAATTTTTAAATTTTTTGATGATTCTTTTATTTTAGGTGTAACAGCTACTCCTCTAAGCTCAAACATTAAATTACCCATGTATGAAAATTATCAGGAATTATATGTGGGTGAAACAATAGAGGATTTAATAGAGAATCGGTATTTAGCAAGTGCAAATATGTTTTCTTATAATGTTGGTTTAACTTCATTAGAAGTTGGAGCTAACGGAGATTATACAGTAAAATCATCTGAAGATTTGTATACCAACGTAGATATGTTGTCTAAGTTAGTTGGCGCTTACGAGGAAACTTCTAAAGGTAAAAAAACTTTAATTTTTAATAACGGAATTCAAACATCCATTCAAGTTTTTCATGCATTTAAAAAAGCTGGATATCCAATTGCTCATTTAGATAATACCAACACAAAAAAAGAAAGAGATTTTATTCTTAAATGGTTTAAAAAAACACCTAATGCAATCATTACCTCTGTAAGTATCTTAACCACTGGTTTTGATGAACCTACGATTGAATCTATTATCTTAAATAGAGCCACAAAGTCATTGACTTTATATTATCAAATGATAGGTCGTGGTTCGCGAATCTTAAATAATAAGTCTACATTCAATGTAGTAGATTTAGGTAATAATTTTCACAGATTTGGACCTTGGGGAGCAGATTTAGACTGGCAGAGAATGTTTAAAGCACCAGACTACTATCTAGATGCTATTTTATCTGATGAAGAAATTGAAGGAGCATTTAGATTTGAACTCCCTGCGGAAATTAAGAATGAATTTTCTAAATCTAATGAACTTTATTTTGATATTAAAAAAGAATATTTATCTACAATTAGATCAGGAGAGTCATCCAAAAAGGTATTAGAAAGATCTATCATTCATCATGCTAAAATATGCATTGAGAATAGTGAAGACGTTTATGATGCTTTAACACTAGCAAAAATGCTTGGTGAAGAAATAGACGATCGTATTAATAGATACTCTAAATGTATATCTAAAAGTACCCATAATTTTATTACTTGGTTAAAAGATGACTATCGTAAAAAGCTAAACTCTTACCTTAGAGCTAATTTTGATGAAGACTTTGAGAAAATTCATGGGTATCCTCCTGTAGAGGAATAAAAATTCTCAAAAAGATTTGTAGATCCTTTTTAAGAATGTTTTTATTTTATCTAGATGGTAAAATTTGGCCTATACATTCACCAAAACCAATTCTAGTTGTATTGTTTTTGCAATGTGCCCTCATTATCACGGTATCATAATCATTTATAAATTTTCTCTCAGAGCCATCTAAAAGTTGTATTGGATTTTGTCCTTTCCATGTTAATTCTAACATAGAACCATAACTATCTTTAGTAGGACCAGAAATTGTTCCACTACCCATCATGTCACCGGCATTAACGGGACATCCATTAACTGTATGATGAGTTAATTGCTGTGCCATGGTCCAATACATATATTTGAAGTTAGAATTTGTAACTATTGTTTCTTTTTCTCCTTCAGGTTTAATAGCTGCCTGCAAATGTATGTCAAAACTTCCATTTTTATTATTCTGAAGGTAAGGTAGGGGTTTAATGTCTTGTTTTGGATTTTCAACTCTAAACGGTTCTAATGCATCTAGAGTTACAATCCAAGGAGATATGGTAGAAGCAAAACTCTTACCTAGAAAAGGACCTAATGGGACATATTCCCAGCTTGAATATCTCTAGCAGACCAATCATTAAACTGAACCAAACCGAAAATGTATTCCTCAGCATCTTCAATAGGAATTCTTTCTCCTAAATTATTAGAGGCAGTTGTAATAAAAGCCATTTCTAATTCAAAATCTAATAATTTAGATGGTCCAAAACCAGGGGTATTCGTTCCTTCTTTTGGTCTTGTTTGTCCATATGGTCTTCTAATCTTTGTGCCAGATGGTATAATTGAGGAACTTCTTCCGTGATATCCAATAGGTATGTGAAGCCAATTTGGTAGTAGTGCGTTTTCTGGATCTCTAAACAAACTTCCTACATTTGTAGCATGTTCTTTACTGGCGTAAAAATCTGTATAATCACCTACACTAACTGGTAATAACATTTCTACTTCATCCATTCTGAATATAATTTTTTCTTTGTGAGAAGCATTGTCTCGCAACGATCCATTAGTAACATCAAAAACATCAGCAATCCGATTTCTGACTAGTCGCCAAGTTTTTCTTCCATCTGCTATGAAATCATTTAAATTATCTTGTAAAAAAATATCATCAGTTAAAGGAATTCCTTCAAAATATCCTAGTTGATGAAATGCTCCTAAATCAATGGCAAAATCTCCAATTCTACTTCCAATAGTAATAATATCGTCTTTAGTGATGAAAACTCCAAATGGTATATTTTGAATTGGAAAATCAGAGTTTTCTAAAACTTTTAACCAAGATTTTCTTTTTGGGTTATTAGCGGTTATTTTCATTAAAAATTGTTAATAAAGTTTGTTCAAATATAGTGGAAAGATATCATCTTAAAAACGTTTTTTAAGTACATTTGAATTTCTTAATTAAATTTTAACAATGCAACGAGATACAGAAATTTTTGAATTAATAGATGCTGAAAAAAATAGACAATTAAACGGTCTAGAATTAATAGCTTCAGAGAATTTTGTTAGTGATCAAGTAATGGAAGCAGCAGGTTCTATTTTAACAAATAAGTATGCAGAAGGATACCCTAATAAAAGATATTATGGAGGATGTCAAATTGTTGATATCGTAGAGCAGTTAGCCATAGATAGAGCAAAAGAATTATATGGTGCAGAATATGCTAATGTTCAACCTCATTCAGGTTCACAGGCTAATACGGCTGTTTTTCACGCTTGTTTAAATCCTGGAGATAGAATTTTAGGTTTTGACTTATCGCACGGTGGGCATCTTACCCATGGATCGCCCGTTAATTTTTCAGGGAAACTTTATGAGCCTCATTTTTATGGTGTTGAAAAAGAAACCGGTGTTTTAAATTATGACACCATCCAAGAAATTGCTCTCAAGGTTCAGCCAAAACTAATTATAGCTGGTGCATCAGCTTATTCTAGAGATATTGATTTTAAACGTTTTAGAGAAATAGCAGATAGTGTAAATGCATTATTATTAGCAGATATTTCCCATCCTTCTGGAATGATTGCAAAGGGAATATTAAATGATCCCTTACCTCATTGTCATGTTGTAACAACAACTACCCACAAGACCCTACGTGGTCCAAGAGGAGGATTAATTTTAATGGGGAAAGATTTTGATAATCCTTTTGGATTAAAGTTGAAGAATGGAAAATTAAAGAAAATGTCTGCTCTTCTTAATGGGGGTGTTTTTCCTGGAAATCAAGGTGGACCACTAGAACATATTATAGCTGCAAAAGCAATTGCTTTTTCTGAAGCTTTGTCCGATGAATTTTTACATTATCAAATCCAGGTGAAGAAAAACGCAGCAGCTATGGCTAAATCTTTTGTTGCTAAAGGGTATGATTTAATTTCAGGAGGTACAGATAATCATGTGATGCTTATAGACCTTAGAAATAAGAATATCACAGGAAAAGATGCTGAAGCTGCATTAGAAAAAGCTGAAATTACAGTTAATAAAAACATGGTGCCTTTTGATGACAAGTCTCCATTTGTAACATCTGGTATCAGAATAGGAACTCCAGCTGTAACAACTAGAGGACTTAAAGAGAATGATATGGAAACTATAGTTGAATTCATTGATGCTGTTATAAATGATTATGAAAATGAAGAAACACTAGCAACTATTGCAAATAAAGTTCATAAATTTATGAGTCACAGACCTTTATTTGTCTCATAATTATATTTCAATATAAATAAACATGGCTATTAGAGTTTTTATTATCTTTTTAATATTCTCAAATTTATCATATGCTCAATTAGCATTTGATGATGTAGCTGCCCAAATTGGAGTTGATTACAGCTATGGTGATTCTGAGTATGGAGGAGGGGTTTCTTTTGCAGATTTTGATAACGATGGCTGGGACGATATAACGTATGCCTCAGAAAATGGAGTTGATCTCTATTTTTTTAAAAATACTAATGGTGTTTTTAACTTAGTTAATTTTAATGGAATTTCAAATACTAGTAAAGCTAAACAAGTAATTTGGGTAGATTATGATAATGATGGAGACAAAGATTTTTTTGTAACTGCCATTGAAGGTAAGAATGCATTTTATTCTAATGATGGAGAAATGAATTTTACTGATATATCATCTACTATTGGAATATTTCAAACAGATCTTTTCACCTATGGAGCTTCATTTGGAGATATAGATAATGATGGTGATTTAGATCTCTTTATATCTAATAGATCTCCTGAAGATCATAATTATTTATACAGAAATGACTCAGGAATATATGTTGATATTACTGGCACTTCAGGAATATCATTGGAAGGTCAATTGTCTTTTTGCTCTATTTTTTTTGATTATGATAAAGATGGGTTACAAGACATATATGTTTCAAATGATAAAGAAGAAAATATCAATAGATTATATAAAAATTTAGGAGATGGTGTTTTTCAAGATGTTTCAGAGTCTAGTAATGCTGGTGTAGATGTTAGTGCTATGTCTACTACATTAGGAGATTTTAATAATGATGGTTGGTTTGATATATATATAACAAATACTCCATTCAGTCAAGTTTCATCAATCCAAGGAAACGTATTATTAAAAAATAATGGTGATGGTACTTTTACAAATGTAGCAACTGAAACCGGAACATCATTTGATAGTGTAGGGTGGGGCTCTGTTTTTTTAGATGCCGATAACGATGGTTTATTAGATATCTATGTAAGTAGTAGCGAAAATGGAAATGGCTCATTAATATCATCTGCTTTTTACCACCAGCAAGATGATGAAACTTTTACTATACCACAAGATATTGGTTTCAATACAGATTTAAGAGAAAGTTATACCAATGCAATAGGAGACATTAATAATGACGGAAAACCAGAAATTGTTGTGGGTAATGATACAGATAATAATTTTCTGTGGCAGAACAATACCCTTAATGAAAATAATTGGTTAAAAGTAAAGTTAGAGGGGGTTGTTTCTAATAAAGATGGAATTGGTAATACTATAGAAATTAATGTAGATGGTCAGTCTCAATATCGATATACGTTAGCTGGTGAAGGTTATTTGTCACAAAATTCTTTTTATGAGTTTTTTGGAACAGGTTTATCTAATCTAATAGATTACGTAAAGGTTACTTGGACTTCCACAGGAGCAACAGAAACCTTTAATAATATAGAAGCTAATCAGTCCATTACTATTAAGGAGGGGATTGGTATTTTGAATGATAATAATTATATAGTTGAAGATTTATTGAGTATTTATCCAAACCCAAGTAATGATGGTGTATTTAAATTATCTACAAAAAACAATGAATCTAATACATTAAAAGTATATGATCTTTCAGGAAGGCTTATTTTTAAAGTTAAAAATTTAAAAAATAACGATGAATTCAGCTTGAATCATTGTAAAAAAGGAATTTATGTAGCCAACCTTTCTTCCGGTAAAAAAAGTAGCACAATAAAATTAGTTTTAAACTAGTTTTCTGATGCTCTATCTAATAAATTTTTGTTCATTATTTTACTAGTTTTTGCTCCTAATTCTTTAATTTTTTCAACTTTTTTAATTAGATTTCCCTTACCTGTAAGTTTTTTCATTGAAGTATCATAACTACCCTGAACTGTTTTTAATTGATTCCCAACTTTTATCAAATCATCTGTTAGATTTACAAATTGATCGTATAATCTTCCAGCCTGATTTGCAATTTCTAATACATTTTTCTTTTGATTTTCTTGGCGCCACATGGAAGATACAGTACTTAGTGTAGCAAGAGAGTAGAAGTAGAAACTAATACAACGTTTTTATCTAAAGCCTCTAAATAAAGTTGATTGTTGTTACTTAGAGCCAATAAATAAGCAGGTTCAATTGGGACAAACATCAACACATAATCTGGAGTATTAATTTCATATAGTGATTCGTATTTTTTATCACTTAATTCTTTGATGTGTTTTCGAATACTTTCTATATGTTTTTTAAGATAAACCCCTTTTTGTTTTTCATCTTCTTCATTAAAATATGCTTCATAATTAGTTAATGAAACTTTTGAATCTACAATTAAATGACGATTGTCAGGTAAATTAATTATAAAATCTGGCTTTTTAAGCCTTCCTTCTTCATCTCTGTAGCCACCTTGTGTGGTAAAATGAATACCTTTTGCAAGGTTAGCTTTTTCTAAAAGAATTTCTAATTGTGTTTCGCCCCAATCTCCCTGAGTTTTGCTATCTCCTTTCAAGGCCTTGGTTAAATTAATAGCCTCTTTACTCATTTGAATATTTAAATCCTTTAAACTATTAAGTTGTTCTTTGAGAGCAGAATGCATACCAACACTCTCTTTTTGTGATTCAGAAACTTTTTTTTCGAACACTTCAATCTTTTCTTTTAAAGGATTTAATATTGAAGTTATATTTAATTTATTCTGTTCGGTAAACTTTGAAGACTTTTCATCTAATATTTTATTGGCTAGGTTTTCAAATTCTTTTGTAAATTTTTCTTGAATCTTATCCAATTCTTGTTTGTTTTCAACTAATTTTAATTCAGAGTTTTTTAATTCTGTATCTAAACGTGTCTTTGTGGCTATTAATGCTTCTTTTTCTAGTTGAGAATTCTTTAAATCTTCAGTAATTTCATGAAAGCTATTACTTAAAATAGTATTTCTTTCCTCGAGTGTAGCTTGTTTTTTTTCAAACTTTAATCTAGTGAAGTTTCTCCCTAAAAAAAGACCAATAAAAATACTGGTAATTGTTATTATCAAGTAAATAAGTAAATCTATCATCATTCAAAAATAAGTTCTTAAATTTAAAACTTTTTAAACTGAAGATGCAAAAAATATCAAACTTTATATTTACACGTGTTCTAGGATGGAGATTAGTAGGTGATTTCCCCAAATATTTAAAGAAATATGTTGTTATAGCAGCCCCACATACTAGTTGGAAAGATTTTCCAATTGCAATTTTAGCAAGGAACTCTTCTGGTGAAAAAGTAAATTTTATTGGTAAAAACTCATTATTTAAAGGCCCTTTTGGATTTATATTTCGTTCTTTAGGTGGCACACCAGTAGACCGAAGTAAGAGTAGCAATATGGTAGATGCAATTGTTCAAATTTTTGACAATAAAGAAGAGTTTAGACTAGGAATTTCACCAGAGGGTACAAGAAAAAAAGTATCCAAATGGAAAACAGGTTTTTACTACATAGCAAAAGGAGCAAAAGTACCTATTGTAATGGCTACTCTAGATTTTGAAAACAAACAAATAAAATTTTCAGATCCCTACGACACTACAGACAATAAAGAAAAAGACTTTAAACATTTTCACAACTTCTTCAAAGGAGTAAAAGGAAAACATTCGGAATTATCTTAGTTTTTAAATTTAAAAGCTACCTTTTCTGAGATTCCAATTATAACCTCTGTAGCTTTAATCATAGATTCAACTGGCACATACTCATATCTTCCATGAAAATTATGTCCTCCTGCAAAAATATTTGGGCACGGAAGTCCCATAAAGGAAAGTTGTGACCCATCTGTTCCACCTCTGATAGGTTTAATGAGTGGGGTAATTCCTATTTCCTTCATCACTTCTTCAGCTATATCTACAATATGCATAACAGGAATTACTTTTTCTTTCATGTTATAATATTGATCCTTTATATCTATTTCAATGGCATCATTACCCAACTCACTATTCATCTTAGCAACCAAATCAATCATAAATTGTTTTCTATTATTAAATAAATCTGTATCATGATCTCTTATAATGTAGTGTAAAACAGACTGTTCTACGTTGCCCTTTAGTTGATGCAAATGAAAAAAACCTTCATAGCCTTCTGTAGACTCAGGAACTTCCTTAGATGGAAGCCTATGAATAAAATTACCTGCTATGGTCATAGAATTTATCATTTTACCTTTGGCATAGCCAGGGTGAACAATTTTTCCATTAATAGTAATTTTTGCACTAGCCGCATTAAAGTTTTCATATTCTAACTCCCCAATTTGACTACCATCCATGGTATATGCCCAATCTGCTCCAAACTTTTTAACATCAAATTTATGAGCTCCTTTTCCAACCTCTTCATCAGGTGTAAAACAAATTCTAATTTTACCATGTTTTATTTCTGGATGATTGATTAAATATTCCATTGCAGAAACAATCTCTGTAATCCCAGCTTTATCGTCTGCACCCAGTAGGGTTGTGCCATCGGTTGTAATGATAGTTTGTCCTTTATATTGAAGTAAATCATCAAAATAAGAGGGACTTAACACTATGTTTTCATTTTCATTTAGAACAATATCCTTACCATCGTATTTGTGATGAATTCTTGGTTTTACATTTGCACCTGTATAATCTGGAGTAGTGTCTATATGAGAAACAAACCCAATAGTAGGAACATCATAGTCTAGATTACTTGGCAAAGTAGCCATAACATAGCAGTGTTTATCTAAAGTTATATCACTCATTCCAATGTCTTTAAGTTCTTTAACTAAAAGATTTGCTAAATCCCATTGATTATCTGAACTCGGAAAGTCAGGGTTATTTGGGTCTGATTCTGTATCTATAGTCACGTAACTTATAAATCTTTTAATTATATGCTCTTTATTCATAGCCTTTTAAAATATTGCTTTTTCTAATAAATTGATTCCCTTACAGATTCTTTTCCTTCTTAGGGAATCTCCATAAACCTCTATTATCGAGTGAATATAATTCTTTTCATTCAATTTTATGAATAGATTTAGCACACTATACTTAAACTTATTTTTGAATCCTTTCGCTTCTGAATAAAAAGTGGGTTTATCTCTAAAAAGTATCTGGTTAGAGCTTATTTCAGTTAATTGCTGTTGTTTTAAATTGGAATTAAATTTTTTAATAAAATTAGAGTCAAATACTAATTCACTAGTTATATGTGTGATATCCAACAACATGGTTTCTTTTAATTGTTTTGTTGTATCTGCTGTATATATAGAAGATTGATTTTTATCATAATACAAATTGGTTTTCCAACTATTAGGATAATAAACAGAAAAAAGTTTTTTCACATCTTCAATTCTTTCCAGGTTTTGAAAAACCGCTACTTCACAATCAAACTCATTAATAAATTGAGTTTTTTTTGAACAAGAGCTAAGTGTAATTATGATTATAAAAAAAATTTTATATTTCATTTTACGGGAGAATTAACTTTCCAATTTTATTATTACCTGATAACCAAGCAATATTACTATTAACAAACTGAATGGTGTAATATGCTTCTTTACTAACCTCATTCCAACTAATACCTCCATTATTAGAGTAGGAGACTCCTGTTTTTCCGACTGCAAAAACTTCTTTACCATTGGTGTTGGGTACATATTGAACACAACTTTTATAGCTGGGGCTTTCTCCGTCTGCAACCAAAGTCCATGATTTTCCTCCATCTGATGTAATTGCTTTATTTTTGAAATTCTCATTGGGTTGAGAATAATCTCCTCCAATTACAATTCCATTATTTTCGTCAGCAAAATCAACAGAGTAAATACCTTGTGTGTTAGTGCCTTGAATAATAGGAGTTTCATAAACATTCCAAGTCACTCCTAAATCAATAGATTTAAAAATTCTAGATTTTACTCCACCACTTACAATCC
>JGI20156J14371_10004230_pt1 | contig 10445 bp, 10 predicted proteins | sample COG_06_FD_14371 | JGI IMG/M metagenome (IMG submission 14371) | reverse complement strand
TTCTTAAATTTTGGTTTTTTCTCCTGCTGCTTAATCATGACCTCCAAACTGCGCAAAAGGGGAAGGCCGGCTTGAATTAGTGTAGACATTTGACGAGTAAAAACAGAGATGTCCTCATTATTTGGACCACCCCCAATTTCAATATCTAGAAGACTTCCTTTTTTCTTCTTTTTAGTTTTACTCGATTTCTTACCTTTCTTGACCGCGGTACTTGATGCAGAAGAATTTTCTCCACCCAGACCCATGGCAGGGGTGACCGCAGTGGGTGCGGGTGCAACACCCTGCTGAGATAAACTCGTCGGCTGCAGGTTGTACTGGGCAAGAATATTACGGGCATCTTGATCATTACTAGCCTCGAAAGTTCCTTCGACCGAATTTCCCGTTGCATCCGTTGCTACATATTCAAAAATTGCCATCTCTAAAATTACTGTGACCAGAAATTAGGTATATTTCAAGACTTCCTCGACTGTAGTTTCACCATCTAAGATAGAACGTAATCCATCTTCCCGCAAGGTACGCATACCTTGTTCGATCGCTTGTTGTTTTAACACTAAAGTCGCGGCTCCAGAATTGATCAATTCACGAAAACTATCTCCAACCTTGATCATCTCAAACAGACCGGTTCTGCCACGGTATCCGCCATTGCTACAATCATCACATCCAGATCCAAAGTAAAACTTCCTATCTCCCAAATCCTTGCGGATAAGTCCGAGGTTTTGCAACATTTCATTTTTGGGATCAAATTCTTGCTTACAACTTGAACAAATTCTGCGGACCAGACGCTGGGCGAGAATAAACTCAAGGGACGCCGAAAGAAGAAAGGGTTCAAGCCCCATATCGATCAAACGGGTAATTGCACCTGGAGCGTCATTGGTGTGGAGGGTGCTGAGAACGACATGTCCGGTCAACGATGCCTGAACTGCAATCCGGGCAGTTTCAATATCTCGAATTTCTCCGACCATAATTTTATCGGGATCTTGCCGGAGAAAAGCTCGTAAGGCACGGGCAAAATCGAGACCGACCTGGTGGTTAACGGGAACCTGCATAATTCCCTCGATCTCATATTCCACCGGGTCTTCTGCAGTGAGAATTTTGGTTTCAATTTCATTAACTTCACGCAATGCACTGTATAGAGTCGTTGTCTTGCCTGACCCAGTAGGCCCAGTAACTATAAAAATACCATTTGGACGGCGCACCGCTCCGCGAATTCCTGATTTTACATTTTCGGGAAGGCCTAAATTATCAAGATCCAAATTAACCGCGGATTTATCCAAGACTCGAAGCACCACACTTTCTCCAAATTGAGTGGGCAAGGTAGATACCCGCAAATCAACCGCCCGCCCCTCAATCGTCATCTTAATCCTGCCATCCTGGGGGATGCGATGCTCAGCAATATTCAACTCAGAAATCACTTTAATGCGGGAGATAACGGGTAGGGACAAACTCTTGGGAGGAGGGGACATCTCGTAGAGAGCACCGTCTACTCGGTAACGGATACGAAATTCATCCTCGAAAGGTTCAAAGTGTATATCGGAAGCCTGAGCCCGAATGGCTTGCTGAATAACTAGATTAACAAAACGGATAATTGGAGTCTCATTGGCTGCATCCACCAGATCTCCCTCCTTGGAATCATCCAAGTTTGCAAATTTGTCGAGTCCGGTATCGGCCAACAGATCATCCATCGATGCCTGATCTGCTCCATAATACCGGTTAATCAGCTCGGCAACCATGACGGGATCGCAAACAACGATCAACACCTCAAGATTTAGAGCAAAAGTGAGATCATCAATAATGGATGCATTAAATGGATCGAGTGCGAGAAGGTGGATACCTTGGTCAGAAAGATATAGCGGAACCACGCCGTATTGTCGGGCGGTTTCCTGAGGGAGAACTGAGAGCACATCGGACTCAACCTCGCCGGGTTCGCCAGCCTGTAATTCATACCCGAGGTACTGGGAAATTAAGGCAAACAAATCTTCCCGGCGAATAATTCCTGCTTCTATTACGCCATCTGCAAAAGAACGCTTCCCTTCGACTACATCTTGATCGAAGAGTTCATCCAGGCCATGTTGGGAGACTCCATCGACTTCACGAAAGAGGTCGCGAATTTCAGCATTATTATCGAGGTATAGCATACCTACTTATTCCTCTTCGGTCGTTACCATCAAGACCTCATCCAAAGTAGTGACACCAGCCAAGACCTTACGGAATCCATCGTTACGCATCGAACGCATCCCCATCTCCCTAGCCTTGTTGCGCAATTCAACAATGCTCACATTGTTATAAATCATCTCCTCGATCTCTGAATTCACCACAAAAATTTCAAATACTCCCTTTCTTCCCCGGTACCCTTTTTCTCCACATTTTGGACAACCTGTGCCCTTCATAAAACTGGCTCCTGCTGCTTGTTCTTCATTAATCCCTAAGACCGCCAATTCTGCAGAATTGGGCTCGTAAGGACCTTTGCAGTTTTGACAAATGGCACGCACCAATCGTTGGGCAAGAGCGGCCCGCAGTGAGGCAGAAACGAGAAACGGCTTCACTCCCATATCAACCAATCGGGAAACCGCGCTCGGAGCATCGTTGGTGTGAAGGGTACTGAAAACCATGTGTCCAGTTAATGATGCATTAATTGCGATCTCCGCTGTTTCCAAATCACGAATTTCCCCGACCATAACAATGTTGGGAGCTTGTCGAAGCATTGCCCGAAGAGCTGCTGAAAAGGTCATCCCCACTTCCGCACGGACCTGTACTTGGTTGATACCAGGGACTTCATATTCAACTGGATCTTCCACCGTAATAATTTTTCGGTCGGGTTTGTTAATGGCATTAAGTGCGGAGTACAAAGTAGTCGACTTCCCCGAGCCCGTGGGCCCGGTAACGAGGAAAATTCCATCTGGTAAATTAATAACCTGCTCGAAGATTGTCTGGTCATCCGAAAAGAAACCCAACTGGGGAAGTCCTAAGCTCAGGCTTTCTTTATCCAGGATCCGCATAACTATGCTCTCTCCATGCACAGTGGGTAGCGTGGAAACGCGCAGATCAATTACCTTTTCGCCGACTTTTACATTGATTCTCCCGTCTAAGGGTACACGCTTTTCGGCCAGGCTGACATTGGCCATTAACTTGGTTCGGGATAGAATTGAAGGCTGAAGACGCTTTGGGAGGGTCCTGCTGCTCAATCAATTTGCCATCTATGCGAAAACGAATGCGAAATTTTTTCTCCAAGGGTTCCATATGAATGTCAGATGCCCGTTTCTCTAAAGCATCCTTAATGACAGAATGGACAAATTTAATTATAGGGGCATCTTCTTCACTAACATCTTCCGGGCGGACATTGTCCTCAATTTGAATATCTCCGCCACCCAACCCTTCGAGGAAATCCTTCTCCTTTTCCTTCTCGTTCAAACCGTAAAGCTGATTGATTGATTCGAGTACATCTGCCCGATAAGCGACCCTAGGGTTAACCGGTTTCCCAAACAAGTGACCGAGGTTATCAATACCGTCTTGGTCAATAGGGTTGCCTAATACAACATCAATAGAGGCACCATCTGTCCCCAAAGGAATGGCCTCATAGAACCGGGCATGCTCGGAATTTAACAGGCCAATAACTTCCGGGGTCAGGCTTACCCCTGCCATGTCTACAACCTCCATATCCAACTCCGAGCCAAGGAAATTTACTACCTCTTCTTTGGACAGTTCCAACTTACCAAGTAGCAAATTCATGAAATCCAGACCTTCATCACCAGAGGTTTCACCAGGATCTTGGGCTTTTACCTCTGCCAGTACCTGATCGATCAACTCTTGGCTGGCTAAACCTTGTTCCTTAAAAGCTTCGGTCAAAAATTCTTCCGTTGCATTCATCAGTTCAAAAGTTTGAAAAGCCTGGACAAGTTACCTACCCAATCCCATTAGAAATTCCGGATTATTTTTTGTCTTCTTTACCCTTTGGATAAACATCTCCATCGCATCGGCAGGAGGCACTCCTTTCATCGACCGTCGAAGGGCATAAATTTTGTTTAATTCGTCTTTATGGTAGAGCAATTCCTCTTTGCGAGTACCACTTTTTTCAAAGTCGAGAGCTGGAAAAATTCTCTTATTGGAAAGCTCGCGGTCCAAGTGGAGTTCCATATTTCCGGTACCTTTAAATTCTTCAAAGATTACTTCGTCCATCTTACTCCCAGTTTCGACCAGAGCTGTGCCCAAAATTGTTAAACTTCCCCCACCCTCTATATTACGGGCAGATCCAAAGAAACGTTTAGGGCGTTGCAAGGCGGTCGCCTCCACCCCACCACTGAGGATTTTCCCACTATTGGGCATAGTGGCATTGTAGGCACGGGCCATTCGGGTAATGGAATCAAGCAAAATTACAACATGTTGATTATGTTCGACCATGCGGCGGGCTTTTTCGATCACAATTTCCGCAGCATGCACATGGCTCTCAGCACTTTCATCAAAGGTGGATGCAATGACCTCAGCATCGGGTACCTGCCTACGAAAGTCGGTAACTTCTTCCGGGCGTTCATCCACGAGAAGTACAATTAAATGAGCCTCAGGATTGTTTTGTCTTAAAGCCCGTGCAATTGCTTGCTGTAAAATTGTCTTTCCCGTTCTTGGAGGAGCCACAATCAGTCCTCGCTGCCCAAAACCCACAGGAGATACTAAGTCGACTACCCGCATCGCGACATTGTCCCACTCTACCTCGTGATGGGTTTCAAGATACATACGTTTAAGGGGATAGTAAGGCGTAAGTTCGGTAAAAGGAGTTACCCGCGTGGCTTCCTCAGGAGAAACTCCCATAACTTCGTCTACTTGTAAAACAATCGGGCAGGTGGACTCTTCCATTTTTGCCCGAATTAAACTTTTCACAAAATGACCAGTTTTTAATCCATAGCTGCGAACCAAAAGGGCCGGAATAAAAGCAGATTGAGACTTTAGTCGGTAGTTTTCTTTTTCTTGAAGGATGAAGCCATGTCCATCTTCCATTATCTGGACAATGCCTGAAAGAGACACCGGGGTTTCGCTTTTGAGACAGAAAGCCAAAAGAGCATCAACTAACTCTTCACGCAAAGGTGCAGCAGGGAGATCTTCTTCGATAGATAACTTTGAGATTTTTTCTGTTAACTCTGTAAGGTTTAAAGAAAGATATTCGTCTAAGTTCAGACAATCCTTGCCCGATTCCAGTAAGGGTTGAAGAATCTTGGCAATTTCTTCGTCTGTTTTTAATGTCTCAGAATCAAGAAGTTGACCAATTTGCAAGGGTTTTGCTTCTGTTTCTTCGTAGGGCAGTCTTTGAGGCTTTTTAAACTTGGGTTTCTTTCGAAGTTTCTTTTTTTCCTGCCAAGTTAACTTTTTTTGACCAGGGGCAGAATGTGGATGCCCCGGTTGCCTTGGGTGGTTAGGGTGATTGGGTTTGCCACGACCCTGGCCCGGGGAATTCGAGTTCCCCTTAGCTGGCACAGGATTCCCCTCTCCTCCGTCGTCTGCTTTCTCTTGCTTTGCAGGTATTGGTTGGTTGGGCGACTTTTCCTCAGAACTCTTCACCTCATTCTCTTCTTCGGGTCGAGGCCTTTCTTCTTCGCTCTCACTGCCATCAGTACTGAAAAAGAGTTGACGGTCAGGAGCATCAGATTCTGGTTGCTCAACTGGAACAATGGGGGAGTCCGCAGGTGCTTTCTTACTCTTTTTTTTGGAATCCACAGTCGGTTCCTCAGCATTTTCTGAAGAGGCTTTCGGCTTGGACGAACGGGTGCTTTTTTTAACAGGCATTGGATAGTTTAAGTAAATGGAAAAACATTAAAAAATGGTGGGGGCAAGGGCATCTACCTGACGGTTTAAAAAATCGTTGGTTCCACCACCCCACAAGACAAAATCAGCTCGATTTACCTTTTGTACTAATGGCAACTGAGAAGAAATTCGGGCGTTTGCCTCTTCAAGGGAGAGTCCTCGCTGAAACAATCTCTGGTAGATTGTGCTATTTGACGCATACATGGTAACGACGCAGGTAAATTGAGTGTGTAAATTGTTTTCGAACAAAAGAGGTAGTTCAACTAGGCACTTTTCAGAAGAACAAGATTGAATGAAAGTAGTCCATAGGGAACGAACAATAGGATGAAGCAGGTTCTCGATCCACTTTCTTTCTGAATCTTTCTTAAACACTATTCGACCAATCGCGGGTTTGTCAATATTTCCGAAAGAATCAAATCCCACCCCACCCCATCGTTGGCGAATATTTTTTTTAACTTCGGAGTTGGTTGCCAAAATTTCGGCAACGAGAGAATCTGCAGAAACCACAGCCCACCCCAATTTATTAAACCTTTCCAGTGCAGAGGTTTTTCCACAGGCGATTCCTCCGGTTATCCCAACTACGGTTTTTCCTTTAAAAGGACACATCAATTTAAGTAAAACTGTGGAAGTAAATTTGAGCAAGCAAGGATGTAAATCTTATTATATGCGACTATCGTCTTGCCAGTTTGGCCAGCCGATTCATAATGCATCTTTCCTTTGAAGGTAGGGTATCCAAGTGGCTAAAGGATGCGGACTGTAAATCCGCCCGCTTCGGCGTTCGTCGGTTCGAATCCGACCCCTACCACCACTTCCGCTTAGCATTTATTCGAATCTTCCCTTGATGAAAGAAAAAAAAACGGCGAAAAGATGGATCTACATCATTCTTGGTGGGTTAATTCTTTATTTTTACAAAACCTGCTCCGGTCAGATACCCCCATTAAAATTTTGATGTTTGCAAAATCTTGGACAAGTACGGCTTTGTACGGCGGAATTCTCGCACTCGGACTGTCCTACCTCACCGCCCACTATTTTAGCACTTCTTTGTTTGCCCATTATCACGATTGGTCGGGTTGGAGAAACTTAACCGGGTGGGCACCCAATGGAATAACCAATGGACTGGCCAAGATCTCATGGGCTGTAATTTTCTGTTCCTGCTGGTGGATGCTTTGGCGGTTCGACTTTTTTCTAGGTATCCAACCTGAAAACAAAAAAGGGACAAAAGAGAATCAAGGGGCTGGATCGATGGGTTCCGAAAATTACCAAAAAATGGGCCCAGAAAATGAGGGGCCGCAAAAAACTGAGAATTTTATTCCAGAGGAAGAAGAGGAAACGGAGACCAAAACTGAAGAAGATAGCAAATCCGAAGAAGACAATTCAGATAAAACCAAGGAGGCAAAGAAAGCCTTCTTTCCTGAAGTAGAAGATCTTGAAATGGCCGAAGTCCTTGGTTTGGAAAAGGATGCGATTCAAGATTTCGCTAAAGTTAAGGCAACTTACCGTATTGCTATTGCTCAGTACCACCCAGACAAAGTTTCAGCCCTTGGATTTGAGATTCAGGAAGTAGCCGAAAAAAAAGCCAAGGAGATCAACCAGGCTTATGAACATTTCCGAAAAAAACTAAAAAAATCAAAAAATAATATATCATAAACTTACACATCTGTGATAATTCCTTGAAGCCCTCTTTTAAATAATCCATAATTGATCCTTTTTACCATGACACAAGCAACCACTCATGAATTCAAAGCCGAGACCAAGCAGGTTCTCGATATTGTTGTAAACTCGCTATATAAAGATAAGGAAATCTTTGTTCGCGAATTAATTTCTAACGCATCCGACGCACTCGAAAAATTACGTCGTACTCAACTTACGGAGAAAGATATTCTTGATGACAATTTAGAACTCGAAATCAACCTGAGTACTGACGATTCAGCAAAACAGTTGATTATCCAGGATTTTGGAATCGGGATGACAGAAGAGGAATTAGTTAAAAACCTTAGGTACTATTGCCCATTCCGGATCGAAGGAATTCTTGAATGCTTTGCAAAGCGAAGGAGAAAAGAATGAGTCCTTGATTGGAAAGTTTGGAGTTGGATTTTACAGTGTATTTATGGTGTCGGACTCAGTAAAGGCTTACACTCGCACCTGGCAAAAAGAGGGCGAAGGATTGTGCTGGGAAAGCGATGGTAGTGGTGGATATTCAATTGATAAAACCGATGGACAGCGCCGAGGAACTAAGATCGTCATTCAACTAAAGGACGAGTTTGAAGAGTTTTCGAAAGAGGATCGGATCAAGGATATTGTCAAAAAATACTCTGCATTCGTCCAGTTCCCCGTTTCGGTAAATGGTGAGAAGGTCAATACGGTGGATGCCATTTGGTTGCGCTCGAAATCAGAGATTAAGGACGAAGAGTACGAAGAGTTCTACAAGTTCCAGTCCAATGACTACGATTCGCCATTGATGCGTTTGCACTTCAGTGCTGACGCCCCACTGGAAATCAACTCCCTACTTTTCGTACCCAAACGAAACATGGAAAAAATGGGGATGTTTAGAAGCGAGAACAAAGTAGCCTTACACTGCCGGAAAGTCTTAATTGATGCAGAGCCAAAAAGCCTTTTTCCAGAATGGTTGAGATTCTTAAAAGGTGTGGTTGATAGTTCTGACATTCCTCTGAATGTTTCAAGAGAGACCATGCAGGATAGCGAACTGCTCAAGAAACTAGGCCAAGTTTTGACCAAAAGATTCCTTCGATTTCTTAATGAACAAGCGAAGAAAGAAGAGGACACATTTTTGGAGTTTTGGAAAGAATATGGAGTACTTCTCAAAGAAGGTGTGGCAACTGACTTCACCTACAAGGATGATTTGGCCAAGTTATTGCGTTTCGAATCCACGGCAGCTGAGGACGGTAAACTTACCGGATTGGAAGCCTACATTGATCGAATGGCTGCAGATCAAAAAGATATTTTGTTTCTTTATGGAAAAAACCGTAAAGCAATTGAATCAGGTCCCTACCTCGAAGCCCTGCAAGCACGCGGATATGAGGTTCTACTTCTTACCGAACCGGTTGACGAGTATGTCATGCAATCCCTGCGCGAATTTAAGGAAAAGAAAATTATTTCTGCCGATTCAGATGAATTAAAACTAGAAAAATTAGATCAAGAACCAACCGGTGAAGCCCTTGATGAAAAAGCCGTAAAAAAGCTATCCAAGTGGATCAAGCAATCCTTGGAAGACCGCGTATCCGAAGTAGAAACAGGCGAACGATTAATCAATAGCCCCGTCTGCGTTGTTGGAGAGGATGGGATGGGGGGTGCTTCTGCCCGCCGGATCATGAAAATGATGCAGGGTCCAGAAGGCGAAATGCCTGCTAGTAAAGTAAAATTCCAGATTAATCCAAACCATGCGATTATTCACGGGTTATTCAAACTCATGGAAAAAGATGAGCCAACAGCCCTACTGGTAGCGAATCAACTTTTGGACAATGCTTTGGCTTCCGCTAATCTTTTGGATGACCCAAGGGAGATGATAGCACGCAGTTATCAAACCCTAGAAAAACTTACCACCGTGTAATTTTTTGGGCATTTCAAGAACCGTGTAAATTGAGATTGCCCCGAATGTACGGGATGAGGTAAAAAATTTACCATGATGAGGAACTTTAGCAAATTTTTGATATTTGGCACACTTAGTTGCCTCATTTCCTTGGTTGGTTGTTTTAAAAGCTCAGGAGGACTTGGTCGCAGTGGAGGAAATCCTTTTGCTGACGCTGATGCTGCAGTAAGTAAAAATATCGAAAACTTGATGGGGCTTTCTGTTGGGATGACCAAAGCACAGGTGTTTAGTCTATCTGGAATCGCTAATTATGTGGAAGGATACGATTGGGGCAGCGTATGGTTTTACAAAATTCGCAAAGGTGGAAACGAAGGCACCCTCTCCGACAAGGAAGTTGAAAAACGTTACATGCCCGTTGTTTTTGATAATACCGACCGTGTCATGGGATACGGTAGTAAGTTTTACGACCAAACATTGAATGACCTCGGTGCTGGTCAATTTTAATCACTTCCAATTTTTTATCCGATTGTTCGGTTGACGAAGGTCAGGATTTAATTCATTTTCTTATCTTTTCACTTATTTTTGATGAAGACTACCCTGGCTAAAAAGGAAACTGTAACCCACGACTGGAAGATTGTTGATGCTTCTGGCCTAATCTTGGGGCGTCTGGCTGTACAGATTGCCAACGCACTAAGGGGGAGAAACAAACCCACTTATACCCCGCATGTCGACACTGGCGATTATGTTGTGGTTATCAACGCCGAGAAGGTTAAACTCTCCGGGTCAAAGGAAGAGCAAAAGCAATATATGTTCTACTCAGGTTACATGGGTAACGAAAAATACCGTACCGTTGCTGATTTTCGCGAGAATCGTCCTGAATTTATTATTACCAATGCAGTCAAGGGGATGTTGCCCAGAAATAAACTCTCTTCGGGCATGCTTACACGTTTACGAGTTTTTCGTGGGGAAGAACACGAACACGAAGCCCAGCAACCCTCTCCTCTACTTTCCTAATTTATAATATGAGTGCAAAACCAAAGACAGAAGAATTTATTGCCACCGGGCGACGCAAAACCAGCACCGCTCGAGTCCGCATACGCCCAGGTTCCGG